>OLNY01000190.1_pt1 | contig 61295 bp, 51 predicted proteins | sample 1671981 | NCBI WGS metagenome assembly OLNY01 (sample SAMEA3136632, study PRJEB25190) | human gut metagenome | biome: human gut; feature: human-associated habitat; material: faeces | place: Austria | collected 2013
CTTGCATGTGTTAAGCGTGCCGCCAGCGTTCGTCCTGAGCCAGGATCAAACTCTTAATTAAAGTTGTATATCAAAAGCATCTCTGCTCTTGTTATCCTGTTTCAGTTCTTTTCACTGAACGTACATTTCTTTTTCGTCTTTATGTTAGACCTTTTATTCTTTCTCTCAAAAGAATCTCTCAAGGGTTTCGTACTTTTCGTCTTTGTTCAATTTTCAAGATGCTGTTCTTTGTCGCTCTCCACTTTCGTGTTGTGCAACTTTTACATTATATCACACTTTTTATCTTTTGTCAACCCCTTTTCTGAAGTTTTTTCAAAAAAGTTTTTGACTTTCGATTCCTTTGTGATCTCTAATGTGCTGTCTTAAATCAGCTTATCTATTATATCATATTAGCTAAGCTTTGTCAAGACTTTTCTTTGTGAATTCTTTATGAACTCGCTTTCAAGCTACTCCTTCAGCTCTCTCGTTCTCCCGAACTTCTTGCTTTCTCGTTTCACTCTCTTTCGTCCCCTCTCTCTCGAGGCGACTTGTTTATTTTATCACCTTTTTGCACTTTTGTCAACCCCTTTTTCCCTCTTCTATCTTTTTTATATTTTATTTCACCTTTTTTTGTTCTTTTTGGGCAGGTTGTCGAAGATAACGACAAAAGCGGTGCAGATTTTATACTCTGACACCGCTTTTCGCTCTTGATACCTCTTTATTTATTATCTCTCATTATTTTAACTGTATCCGACATAAGATCGGCTGCTTTCTGCTTTTTGTCCAACGTCACCGCAAAATACGGCTTATCTCCGTCAAAGAAACGTATCCTATTCTTATATGCACCATACAAAGCTTGTATCTGCTCCACTTCAGGCGACTGCACAAAGAACAGCACCTTGTCCCCTCTTTGTGTGATCTCCTTTATGCCTATCTTTGACGCTGTATTTCTTGTAAGTGCAACGTTCACAAGTCCCAGCACTGATTTCGGCGGGTCGCCGTATCTGTCAATAAGCTCGTCGATAACGTCCCTTGAGTCCTCTTCGCTGCCTATGGACGCTATTTTCCTATAGCAATCTATCCTCTGCGACAGATTTTCTATATAATGGTCTGGTATAAATGCATCTATGGAGATATCCACCAAACAGTCCTCAGGTGACGGCGGCAAAGCCTCACCCTTTTGTTCAGCAATAGCCTCATTGAGCAATCTCAGATACATATCATAGCCTACTGCCTCCATATGACCATGCTGTTTACCGCTTAGTATCGAGCCTGCACCTCTTATCTCAAGGTCACGCAACGCTATCCTGAAACCTGAGCCGAACTGCGTGAACTCTCTTATTGCGTCAAGCCTTTTTGCAGCCACCTCGGTGAGCACCTTGCCTCTTTTAAAGGTAAAGTAAGCAAAAGCACGGCGGTTTGATCTTCCCACACGTCCTCTAAGCTGATAAAGCTGAGAAAGTCCCAGTCTGTCGGCGTCCTCTATAATAAGCGTATTTACGTTAGGCACATCTACACCCGTTTCGATTATGGTGGTGCAGACCAATATATCTATCTCTCTGTCGCAAAGCTGACGCCATATTTCCGACAGCTCCGCCTCAGGCATTTGACCATGTGCATAAGCTATCCTTGCGTCAGGCAGCAGCTGAGAAAGCTGATTTGCCGTCATCATGATAGTTTCCACCCTGTTGTGGATATAATACACCTGACCGCCTCTACGCAGCTCCTTACTTATTGCCTGAGCAATAACGCCCATGTTGTGCTCTATAACGTAAGTCTGAACAGGGTGTCTGTCCATAGGCGGTTCTTCAATGACCGACATATCTCTTATACCGCTCATTGCCATATTCAGCGTTCTCGGTATCGGGGTAGCGGAAAGCGTGAGCACGTCCACGCCCTTGAAAGTTTCCTTGAATTTCTCCTTATGTGCAACGCCGAAACGCTGCTCCTCGTCTATGATAACAAGACCCAAATCCTTGAACTTCACGTCTTTCTGCACCAATCTGTGCGTGCCTATGATAAGGTCGATAGTGCCACGGTTCAGCTCTCTTATTATCTGCTGCTGTTCCTTTGGTTTTCTAAATCTTGAAAGCAATTCCACTTTCACAGGGAAATGCTCGAAACGCTTTATCGCCGTCTGATAATGCTGCCATGCAAGCACCGTTGTCGGCACAAGTATTGCGACCTGTTTGTTGTCAAGCATACACTTGAACGCCGCACGAAGAGCGACTTCCGTTTTGCCGAACCCAACATCTCCGCAAAGCAGTCTGTCCATTGGCGACGGCTTTTCCATATCCGTCTTTATCTCTTGGATAGACCTAAGCTGGTCATCGGTTTCCTGATAGTCGAAACGCTCTTCAAAATCCGCCTGCCAGTCGTTATCAGGTGAAAAAGCAAATCCCTTTGCCATTTGTCTTTCGGCATAAAGCTTTGTAAGCTCCTCCGCCATATCTTTTACGGCAGATTTTACTCTGTTTCGTGTCTTTGTCCACTCCATAGAATTGAGCTTGTTGAGCTTTACAGCCCCGTCATCTCTAGGGCCTATATATCTTGACACCAAGTCAAGCTGAGTAACAGGCACATAGAGCACGTCTGAACCTGCATATTTTATGGTGATATAATCCTTCGTCACGCCGTTGGTTTCGATATTTCTAATGCCTGAAAATCTTCCTATGCCGTACATAGCGTGAACAACAAGGTCGCCTGTCTGTATATCCGAAAGGCTTTTTATCTCTTCTCCTGCCTTGTGGCGAGATTTTCTCTTCTTTGCACTCATGGCTTTCATCTGAGTGATAGCCGCACAGCCTATGTCAGGATAATCAAATCCGCCTGACAGACAGCCCGTCCGCAGATAGACTTTTCCCTTTATTATCTCGCTGTTTTCCGTGAGTATCTCCGCCGCAATGCCTGCGTCATTAAGGTCCTTATTTATAATAGGCAGAGTTTTTTCCGAGCCTGCCAGCACAACGGTACAATAACCCTGAGAGCAGAGATTTTTCAGTTCTTCCTCAAGATTTATGATATTTCCACCCCAAGCCGCAGTCTGTCGGCAGTCGGTATTGATAAGCTTTTTGAACTTCACACCGTTATTTGAACGCATAAAACTGTCAAGAAAGACCGACTTCATCTGCGTTATTTTCAGCTCTGCCTGTGGGATATCGAGGAAAAAGCCCTCCAATTTTTTGAAGAGTATTCCGTCGTCATAAAGCAGTTTCATATCCTCGGCAAGCTGAGCAAGGGCAGCCTTGCCCTTTTCGATACAATTTGTATACTCTGACACAAGGCACACACCGCTTTGAAAATAGTCAAAAATAGTGGTGAGCTTATCATAGCACACGGTATAATACTTATCAAGATTGGTGAGGGTGATACCGCTCTGAGCCGTTTCGATATCTCTTGATATATTCGTTCTTATCTTGTCGGTGCGGTTTCCACGAACAGACTTAGACAGAGCCTCCAACTTTGCCACAAGCTCGTTTGTATCAGGGAAAATTATCTCCAGTGCAGGGAACACCGTTATCTCGTCTATAGGGTCAGTTCGCCTTTGGCTTTCAGGGTCAAAGTATGAAAGAGAATCTATCTCATCGCCCCAAAGCTCTATTCTCACAGGGCGTGACTCCTGCACAGGGAAAATATCGGCGATAGAGCCTCTCACAGAAAACTGTGCCTGACCCTCAACCTGATCTGTTCTTGTATATCCGCCTGCAAGCAGCTTGTTCGTAAGCTCCTCAAGGCTGAGCTCGCCCCCTGTTTTTATCTCGAAGGAAAACTCTTTCAGCTTATCCTGCGGGATAGTTCCCTGCAAGCAAGCCTCCATGCTTGCGGCGATTATCTTGCACTTGCCCTGAGTGATGAGAGAAAGAGCCTCCAGTCTTTTGTGCTCATATTCTCTTGAAACGCCCTCCATATATGCAAAGTTCAGGTCTTTTGCAGGAAAAACGCAGGCAAGCTGTTCTCCTGCCATTTCGTTTATATCCCCTGTCATTCTAATTGCTGACGCCTCGTCGTCGCATATAACAAGGCAAGGGGAAAGCCTGCTTAGAGCCATTGCGGTCTGAGCCTTGTGTATATTTGAAACGCCCGTGACCGCACATGGGGTAAACCCTTTGAGCAGGCAGTTTTTCACATCTTTATAAAAGCCAAGACGGCTCGCCATTTCGTAAAAAATATTCATCTTGCTGTTCTCCGAAAAAAATATGCTTAATTGAACTTGTTCATAGCCTCGTTTATCTTGCCCTGCACCATAAGCTCCACAGCCTCGCAGGTGTTTTTATCCACATCAGAAAGCTTTTTCATTTCCTCGTCAGTGAATCTTGAAAGCACCCAATCAGCCAAGTTGTAATCAGGGTGAGGCTTTTTGCCCACGCCTATTTTTACCCTTGGAAAGTCCTGACCTCCGCACAGTGCGATGATGCTTTTTATGCCGTTATGACCCCCAGCCGAGCCGTTTCTGCGTATCCTCATTTTGCCCACGTCAAGTGAGATATCGTCATAGACCACGATAACATTTTCCAGTGGTATATCATAAAAATCCATAGCGTCGCTGACAGCCTCACCGCTGTTGTTCATAAAAGTCTCAGGTTTCATTATAAGGCAGTTTTTGCCGCCTATAACGGCACGGGCGATAAGAGCCTTGAACTTATGTGTATTCACCGAAAAGCCGTATTTCTTTTCCATAGCCGCAACCGCAAGAAAGCCTGCGTTATGGCGTGTATTCTCATAAGCCACACCTGGGTTGCCAAGCCCCACGATAATATACTCAGGCTTGCCCATAGCCGTTTCCCTCTCAGCAGACAATTTCTTTAATTTCTCGAATATATCCATTGTAAATTCTCCTATCTTTTATAATATGTCAGCCCTGACAGCTTATTCTATCCACGCACAATAACCCCGTCTTTATGCAAGACGGGGTATAAACAAAAGCCGACATTTTACTGTCGGCTTTATTATAGCATATTTTTTTCAGGATTGCAAGGGAGAATTTGCTTATTGTGGCAATCCTTCGCTTAATTCATCAGCAGAATAGTTTTTACCAGCTATAGTTATTTTTATTTTTTCTGAGCAATCAGCAAAAACACTATCACCAAGCTCAATTTCTCCATTTCCGATAGTTACATCTTCAAGCTTTTCACAATCTTGAAATGCTCGATTATCGATCTTTATATTCGTATCGTTTTTATCTTTTGAAATGCTCAAAGATTTTAAACTCTCACAACCATAAAAAGCATATTCATCTAAATCGACCGTAGCACAATCTATAAGTAGTTCGGTCAAATCTTCACATGACGAAAAAGAACTTTTGCCAGTTGTGAATTTTTCACCTGTTACTGTCAGTTTGCCGATAGAACTATCCTGAAAACTTCTATCGTCCATTGCTATCGAACAATCAGTAAACTCTACAACAGCATCACTGCCAACTCCGTAAAAGCCATATTCTCCAATATCCAAAGTGCTGTTGCTTGCCTGAATCGAAACGATTTTATCGCAACCTGAAAATGCACTTTGCTCTATTTCCAAATTACAGTCTGAAATAGCGATAGAGGATATATTGCTATCCTGAAATGTTCTCTCGTCTATGGTTCCGTTACATTCTTTAAAATCAACCACTGCATTGTTGCCACAGCCATAAAATGAATATTCCTTAAAATCTACTCCGCACTTTTCAAAATGTATCTCTTCCAACTCTTCACAGGACGAAAAAGCACTTTTATCGACTTTTGGATTGCCTCCGAGAATATTCAATTTTTTCATTTCGTTATATTGAAATGCTCTCTTGTCTATCTTTTCTGAATAATTTACTATTGTAACGCTGTTTATACTGTCAAGGTCAGAAAAAGAATATTCCTTTATCAATGTGACCTTATCACCCTCAGGACTTTCATTCGGGATAACGACATCTTTATCATTACAATTTCCCACCCCAACGATTGAGCAAGTTCCGTCACCATTGCTTTCAAATTCAAGTCCTTCTGAAAATTTAACATCAGTTGATACTGTGATATTTTTATCAGTGGTTTTATCACTCGCAGTATTATCTGTGCCTGCCGTAACTACAGTATCATCATTACTCTCCGAAACAGTCTGCGTAACATTGTTTCCTGACTTTTCCGCCAATGATGATGAAACTTACTTGGAATTGGAACAAGCCGTCATTGACAATACTAATACTATAGATAAAACTATACTTAACTTTCTTTTCATTTAATACTCTCCCCTTTAAGACGTTTTAAGACCGTTTGGTTTTAATAAATATAATATAACACAAAAATATGGTAAAGTCAATAGTACCAATAGGTACTAAAATCACATTCTGCAATTTAAACAAAAAAACAAGGAGAATTTTTATGTATTTCCAGAGATTAAGGGATCTAAGAGAAGATAGCGACATGAACCAAACGCAGATAGCCGAAATTCTTTTTACAAGTCAGACAGTGTATTCAAGATATGAGCGTGGTGCAAGAACTATCCCCGTAGAACACCTCCTTATCCTAGCGGACTTCTATGGCGTTTCCACCGATTATATCCTCGGCAGGACAAACAACAAAAAACTAAACAAATAAAAGACCCTGCCTTACAAAAGACAGGGTCTTGCTTATATTTTGGTATATTACTTCTCCTCAGACTTGCCGTGGATAGCCTCGAACTTTTCTGTTCTCGCCTTGAGTTTCTTCTCGGCGTAGCCCTCTTTGATAGTTTCTCTGCCACGCTCGATAGCAAGTGCGTTGTCAGGAATATCAGTTGTGATAGTAGAGCCTGCCGCTGTGTATGCACCCTTGCCAACTCTTACAGGTGCAACAAGGTTTGTGTTGCAGCCTATGAAAGCGTTGTCCTCGATAACAGTTCTGAACTTTTTGTCGCCGTTGTAGTTTACTGTTACAACGCCGCAGCCGAAGTTTACGTTTGCTCCAACGTCAGAATCGCCGATGTATGTAAGATGTGCGACCGCTGTGTATTCGCCGATAGTGGAGTTCTTTATCTCCACAAAGTCGCCTATCTTCGCACCCTTCTTGATGTGCGAATTAGGTCTGAGCTGAACATAAGGTCCTATCTTAACATCGTCCTCGATAACGGACTCATAAGCCTGAACGTTGTTGAGGTTTACGCCGTTTCCAACCGTTGTGTTCTCTATTATGCAGTTGTTGCCGATGTTGCAGTTCTCGCCGATAGTGGTGTTTCCTCTGAGGATAACGCCGCTGTGTATCTTTGTTCCGTGACCGATAGTAACATTGTTTCCAATAGAAACGCCGTCTGTGCAGCAGAACTCGATACCCTCGTCAAGCCACTTTCCTATTATCTCATATCTTGCGATATCATTCAGTGCAAGCAGACCACGTCTGTCATTTGCTCCCAGTGCAACATGAGGGTTAGCCGAAATAAATGCGTCAGCCTTTTTGCCCTTTGCAATAAGCAGTTCGATGCAGTCTGTAAGATAATACTCGCCCTGAGCGTTCTCAGGCTTGATGTCGAAAAGAACTTCCAGCAGATCAGCCGTCTTGAACCAGTAACAGCCTGAGTTTATCTCAGTGATAGCAAGCTGCATAGGAGTGCAGTCCTTGTGCTCAACTATTCCAGAAATGCCGTCCTCAGTGCGGATTATCCTGCCGTAGCCGGTAGGGTTCTCAACTCTTGATGTAACTACCGTTACGCCGCAGTCCTTCTCAGTGTGCAGTTCAAGTGCACCATTTATTGTTTCAGCGTCAATAAAAGGAGCGTCGCCGCAAAGTATAAGTGTGTTTCCCTCAGCGTGAGCTTTAAGGAAATCAGCCGCCTGCATAACAGCATGACCTGTGCCAAGTCGCTCTTCCTGCATAACAGTGCAGATTTTAGCCTTTGACTTTCTATCTGCAAGATAATCCTCTATCTGCTGACCCTCATAGCCCTTTACAACGCAGATATCGTCAAGTTCTGCATTCTCGCAGGCTGTCAGCACCCACTCCAGCATAGGCTCGCCGATAACGTTGCACAAAGCCTTTGGCATATTGGTTTTCATTCTCTTGCCCTGTCCGCCGGCAAGAATAATAACATTGTTCTCCATAATACAAATTCCTTTCAGACTTATCCCACAAAATAAAGCAGCGGCACAAAACGCACCATTGCCCTTTTATTATAATACCCTTGGGATAAAAAGTCAACAGTAAAGTTCACATTTTATCTGATATTCTGTAATATCATACCTGAGCCGACGGGGCAAAATTCCGCTCTTGACAACATATTGCGGCATTGCTATAATAAAAGGTATAAGAAATATGTTCATATATTGCAGTTTTTCTGCTTGGATATGGGGGAAATTTATGCAAAAACAATTCTATCCTGTTATCGGTATGGAAAAAGCCCTGCCGTTCTATATCGTTGGTATCGGCGTGAACTGCTGGCAGTTCCCTGTCAGCCGACCTGAGGGCTATGACTACCCCCAGCTGTTCATCTGTCTTGAAGGCGAGGGCGAGATAACAGTGGACGGAAAGACCGTGAAGGTAGTGCCGGACAGCATTTTCTACATTCCGCCTCACTGCCCTCATGAATACAAAGCCACCACACATTCCTGGTATCTTGACTGGGTATGCTTTGACGGCAAACAGTCCCTTGAGCTGCTGAAAGAATGGGACCTTAACAGATTCCATTTTTTCCTTGACTGCGGCTCAGAGCGTATGCACAAGCTTTTCGACACCGCTTACTACACCATAAAAAGTGATAAGGTCTACGGCAACTATTACGCCTCCGCACAGCTTTACGATATGCTCCTTGAATACCGCAAGCTTGCAGACGACAAGTTCCCATACAAGAGCCGTGTAAACTCCGACGCCGTTGCAAAGGTCATGAAATACACCGAAGAGAACTACTCAAAATCAATAAAGCTCGCCGACATGGCAGCGGTGGCAGGGGTATCAGAGCAGCACCTTTGCAGGCTTTTCAAGAAAAATTTCAGCATAAGACCAATGGAATATCTTAATACCGTGCGGATAAGCCACGCCAAAGAGCTGCTTACATACTCTTCAATGACAGTGGCTGAGATAGCCTCGGAAACAGGTTTCAGCGACAGCTCATATTTTTATGTGGTGTTCAAAAAGCACGAGAATATTTCGCCTGCTGAATACAGGAAGATAAAGGCGTAAGGGGGAACGGACATGGAAAACGGTCATATCTATTCTTTTTCACAGATAGAGGACAAGGTCAAAGCGTTGCAGGCTGAGGATATCGAGTCTGCCGCAGCAGTAGCACTGTCATGGCTTGGGCTGAGCCGTGACGAGCTTAAAATACTCAGGATATCAGATTACAACAGTGCAATGAGAATGCTCCATACCGCAGGCAGAGTTATATACGTCCGTGAGGATACCATTGCGGATATGCTCAAAGGCATCTGCGAAAAAGCCCCTGAATACAGCATGGGATTTTTCATCACAGACGTTGCAGCCGCATATGATGCCGCAGACGCTCAGGGGCTGTCGCCTATTTTCGTGCTGAAAATGCGATACTTTTACGATAAACACAGTGCAAAGCTTTCAGGCGATCCTGAGGACAGAGTGTTCCTGAAAGAGATACTAAGGTCTATAGGCGAGAGCGAGGCTGCAATGGAAGAGCAGTTCGCCGAATATGAAAAGAACGCTCTTGAAAATATATAGGTCATTAAATAAATTAGATACTGTAAAATCACATCAAAAACGGGCGAACGCTGTTTGCCCCTACGATTTGCGTAAATACGCTGTTTATATGTAGGGGCGACTTGAGGTCGCCCGTTGATTTTTTTACTTTTTTATGCACCAACAAAAAAAGAGCAAAACCGAAGTTCTGCTCTTTTGTAAACTATTCTGTTAGTCTATCAGATCGAAATTAGATAGAAGAATGGCTCTTTACATAGTCAACAACAGCGTCAACAGTTGTGTAAGCAAGACCTACGCAAGTGTCAGCACAGCCGTAGTAAATAGCAATTCTGCCTGTCTCAGCGTCGCAAAGTGTTGCACATGGGAATGTTACGTTCTGAACGTCGCCTACGCACTCATAGATCTCTCTTGGGTTGATGAGGTATTCGCCGCATCTGTACTTAACCTTCCATGGCTGCTCCTTGTCAAGGATGCAAGCTGAGAAACTGTATACAAAGCCGTTGCAAGACTCAAGAACACCGTGGTAGAAACAAAGCCAGCCCTCGTCTGTCTCTATTGGGATAGGACCTGCACCGATCTTCTTGGACTCCCAGCCCTTGAGAGGTCCCATAACGTGTCTGTGCTCGCCCCAGTACTTCATGTCAGGTGACTGTGAAATGTACATATCACCGAATGGTGTGTGACCTGAGTCAGAAGGTCTTGAGAACATTACATACTTTCCGTCGATCTTTCTTGGGAAGAGTACGCCGTTTCTGTTGAATGGAAGGAATGCGTTCTCACACTGATAGAATGTCTTGAAATCATATGTATAGCCTACGCCGATAGTTGGCTTCCAGCCGTATGCGTTACACCATGTTACCCAGTATCTGTCCTCGATGAAACATACTCTTGGGTCATAGCCGTAGCCCCACTGATTTACTTCTTCTGTAGACTTTTCAGCCTGCTCGAACATAATTCTTGTTGGGTTGATGTTCCAGTGAATACCGTCCTCAGAGAAACCAGCATGGAGAGCCATGTTTCTTTCCTTATCGTCAACACGGAATACGCCTGCGAATTTGCCCTCGAAAGGAACTACCGCACTGTTGAAGATAGAGTTTGATGTAGGAAGAAGATTTCTAGGAATGATAGGGTTTCTGTTATCTCTCCAGATCACTTCGTTGCAGTCAGCCGGCTTGTCCTGCCAAGGCATATTTGGAATAGCCTGTCCGTTGATTACTTTAACGCTCATGTTAAAATCCACCTTTCATAATATAAAAAATACTGAGGCTGACCGTCAGGTCATGCCCTTGTTTTTATTCCTCCCCTGAATAGAAATGCGAAACTTTTCCCGCTTATTCAAGGCGATATCATTCGGCTTACCTTACCGGTAAAATGCCGCTGTTATTATTAAAACACACTTTCAGAAAAATTTCAAGCCCCTATTTTCACTGAAAACGTTTAAAATTTCTATGTAAACGTATTCTTCTTAAATTTAACATTTTATTAACAGTTTGCTTGGTTTCATATTTTTGCATCGCACTAAAAATATGCAACTTTATCCGCCTGCACGTCCGTTCTCCGCCCAGCCCATGATAAAAATGAAATATCAGGCAGCATTTTGAATGTAAATTATAAAAGTTGCCCATAATGACTACATTGGCATAAGCATATTCGTGCAAGTTTCTGATTTTTTGCAGGAATGATAAAAAGCACTTGCAAAATCGGTGAAAAAGGTATACAATATTAAATAAGGATATCGGATATGTTCGGCAGAGTGCGACAAGGGTCGGGATTTGCCGAATTGTTCTGTATAGTCATATACTATTTTATAATTTATAAGTGGAGGACATTGATATGAAATTAACAGAAATGTCTGCTGAGGAACTGGCATCATTCAAAGCAGAAGTCCAGAAAGAATATGACGATTTCAAGGCTCAGGGACTTTCGCTGAACATGGCAAGAGGAAAGCCGTCTGCTGAGCAGCTCGACCTGACAGAGGGTCTGCTCACAGCAGTAAAGAGCAGCGAGGATTGTTTCGCTGAGGACGGCACAGATTGCAGAAACTACGGCGGTCTTGACGGTCTGCCTGAGGCTAAGGCACTTTTTGCTCCTATGCTCGGCGTAACACCTGATGAGCTTATCATTTGCGGAAACTCAAGCCTTAACATCATGTATGACACTATCGCAAAGTTCATGCTTTTCGGCACAGGCGACGGTGAAAAGCCTTGGAAGGATACAAAAGTCAAGTGGCTCTGCCCTGTTCCGGGATATGACAGACATTTTCTTATAACAGAAAAAATGGGCTTTGAGCTTGTAAACATTCCAATGGACAAAAACGGTCCTGACATGGATATGGTAGAAAAGCTCGTTGCTGAGGACGATACTATAAAGGGTATATGGTGTGTTCCAATGTATGCTAACCCTACAGGTACAACATACTCTGACGAAGTAGTAAAGCGTCTTGCAGCCATGAAGACAAAGGCTAAGGATTTCAAGATATTCTGGGATAACGCATATTGTATCCACCACCTTTCTGATACGCCTGACACACTGCTCAACATTCTTGACGAGTGTGAAAAGGACGGCAACCCTGACAGAGTTTATATGCTCGCATCAACATCAAAGGTAACATTCCCTGGTGCAGGCGTTGCAATGATAGCGTCATCTGAAAAGAACATCAAGTACATCAAGTCCATGATGACAGTTCAGACTATCGGCTATGACAAGATAAATCAGCTCCGCCATGTTAAGTTCTTCGGCACATACGAGAATCTTATGGAGCACATGAAGAAACACAGAGCTATCATCGAGCCTAAGTTTAAAATAGTTCTTGATACTCTCGATAAGGAGATAGCTCCTCTCGGCATAGGCAGCTGGGAAAAGCCTAACGGCGGTTATTTCATAAGCTTTAACGCCCTTAACGGCTGTGCAAAGAGAATATGCCAGCTTTGCAAAGAGGCAGGCGTTGTCCTCACAGGTGCAGGTGCAACATATCCTTACGGAAAGGACCCTGACGATTCAAACATCAGAATTGCTCCAACATATCCTCCTGTACACGAGCTTGAACTGGCAGCAAAGCTTTTTGCTATCGCAGTAAAGCTTGCAAGTGCTGAAAAGCTGCTTGCAAAATAATTCAACTAAGTCAAGATAACAATACTCTCTATATAAAAAAGCGATGACCTTGCAAAAGGCTCATCGCTTTTTTGTTTGCCTATAAAGCAAAAGCGGTATCGACCCACTAAAAGGTCATACCGCCCGCTATGGTAAGGAAATTATTAAAATAGAAATAAAGCTTATTCTTTTACAGCTCCTGAAACAAGTCCGCTGTAAATGTACTTTTGCAGGAAGAGGAATATAACAAGCGTCGGAATGATACAAATTACGATTCCCGCAAAAACTACCTCCCACTGTACCGTTGTGGCATTCATAAGATTGTAAAGTACAGTTGAGATAACAACGTGGTCATCATCAGGCATATAAAGCTTTGGAGTATAGAAGTCGTTGTATATACCAACGAACTTGATGATGAGCACCGTTGCAATGGCAGGTTTCAGGTTTGGAAGTATTATGCTGAAATATACTCTAGGATATGACGCACCGTCCATGATAGCACTTTCGTCCAAAGAGTAGGATATCTGTCCCAAAAACTGAATGAAAATGTAGATAGAGATGATGTCAGTACCGATGTTGAGTATGATAGGAGCAAGCATTGATCTGTAAAGACCCAGCTTGTAAACTATCTGGAACACTGTTACCTGCATCGTTATATTAGGCAGCAGCGTCGCAACAAGGAACGCCGCCTTGACAGCTCTTGAAAAATAAGTGTTGAAACGCTGTACGACATAAGCCGTCATAGTGCCTGTGATAATAGAACCCACGCAGGATATCACGATAATGATAGCTGTGTTCTTGAATGCAAGGAAAATGTTCTGTGTGAAAAATGCCGTCTTGAAGTTTTCCCACTGAGGCACTTCAGGAAGTGTGAACACCGTGGTGTTTGAAAGCTCCTTGTAAGTTTTCAGCGAGCCTATGAGCACAACAAGTATCGGTACTATTACTATAAGAGAGCAGAGTATGAGAAAAGCATACTTGAAAAAGTTCAAGACCTTTGAGCCGATATAAAGCGGCTTTGAATCTTTGTTTTCATTCTGTGCCATTATTTCACAGCCCCCTTTCTGCTCCTTTTGTTCTCCTTAGGGGTCTTGTCGTCCTCACGGAAGAAGTATTTTTGTATAAACGTTACGATTATCGTTATGATAAGCAGCACGATACCCATTGCCGACGCAAGACCCACCTTTTTAAGCGAGAACGCCGTGTTGATAGTCTTGATAACGAATGTGGTAGTGCCCATCATACCCTTTGTTGTGATATACGGTATCTCGAATACAGAGATAGCACCCTTTACAGCAAGGATAAGCTGCAATGAGATGATAGGCTTTATGCTCGGGAATACGATATATCTGAAGTTCTGCCATGGGTTCGCACCGTCAAGGTCAGCCGCCTCGTAAAGGTCAGGGCTAATAGACTGGATAGCACCGATATACATGATGATATCAAAGCCTATGTATTTCCATATGGAAATGAACACCAAGCAGCAGTTTGCAAGAAACGGCTTGTCAACATCGAACCACAGTATCGGATCAAGACCCAGTGTGGTAAGGATAGTGTTGAGCGTTCCGTCAGGGGTAAGACCCCTTTGACCTTTGAGGAAAAATCTTTGGAATATGATAGATACCGCAACACCGTTCATAAGATAAGGGAAGAAAAGTATTCCCTTGAAAAGTCCCTTTGCTCTTATCTTTGAGCAGAGGATAGACGCCAGCAGCAAAGCCAGTGCCTGCTGAATGAATGAACCAACAAGATAATAAAGGCTGTTCTTGAAAGTTTCAAGATAGTCCTTGTCGGTGAATATCGTTACATAATTTGAAAAGCCTGCATATGTAGGGTTAGTGCCGTATGGATCTCTGTTCTGAAAACTGAATATGACCATATCCAGAGCAGGGATAAAGGTAAACGCTACAAGCAGGATTATCGGCAGTGCAAGAAACAGTATAGAAGTATAGAACTTTTTACCCGCATAAGTCTTTGACCACTGTGCAATGCCTTTTCTATTGCCGTTTTGCATTTGAGGTCCTCCTGAACACAATTATCAGGCACAGGAACAATGCCTGTACCTGATAAGGGATTTATCTTAGATCTTAGCCGAGAACTTTATCTCTTGCAGCAGCCCACTTCTTGTTTACATCAGTGATGATCTCGTTGAAACCGTCATCACCCTTGCCTGCGAATGCTGCCTCAGCAAGCTTGATCTTGAAGTTGTCCTCATCGCCCTGCCATACGCCAACGCCTGACTCCTTGTCAATCTCGTCGAACTTACCAACAAGATCATCCGGAGAAACAGCCTTCTCGAAGAATACAGCGTCCTTGAATCCTGACAGTGTGCTTGGGAGTTCCTTGTTCTGAACTGTTGAGATCATACCCTCCTGCTCAGAGAAACCTGAATCAGAAACGAACCACTCAACATATGCCTTTGCAAGATCCTGATTCTTGGAGTTTGCACTTACGCCGAGAGTATAGTCAGGGCCTTCCTCTGCGTATACCTTGCCGTCAGCTGCTGTGATAGGAACCGGCATATATCCGATATCGTCAGGATTTTCAGCCTTCTCCATGAACTGTGAAACTGCCCATGAACCCATTACCATTGTAGCGATCTTGCCCTCGCCGAACCATACCTTTGATGACTCCCACTCTGTATTAGCGTGGTCCTCTTCAAGAAGATCAGGCTTTGAGAACAGGTCATACATCAGCTTGTATACTTCATAATAGCCGTTGCCCTCTACAAAGAGGTCGCTCTTATCCTGAAGAAGCTTGTTTTCAGCGTCAGCACCGCCTGCTGCTGAAATAACAAGGTTCTGCCACTGAGTGATAGTCCAGCTTGCATCCTTGAAGTTTGTGTAGTAAGGGATAGCGTCTGTCTTATCCTTGATGAGCTGAAGATCTGCAAGGAACTCGTCAGGAGTCTTAGGAGTTTCTGTGATACCTGCCTGCTCCCATACCTTCTTGTTGTAGAGAACGCCTGTAGCTGTTCCGCCAACTGCAAGACCGTAAACATTGCCGTCAGCTGTCATCTTCTTGTCTGCCCAGCGGTATGTATCCTTGAACTCGTCATATGTTCCGAGAGATACGAAATATGTTGGCAGGTCCTCAAGTTTAAGGCTTGAAGGGATACAAAGAACGTCGCCGTAATCGTCTGTACCCATTCTTGTTGCTACATCTGTATCGTAGTCCTTGTATGCTGTGTATTCAACTGTGCAGTTGTAAGCCTCTTCAAACTTGTCTGTAAGAGCGTCAAGCTTGCCGTCCTCTTTTCTGTCAGTTCTGTTTGTGAGAACTTCCAGCTTTGCACCCTTTGCGTCAAAAGCGTCTGTGATATCAGCCTGTGATACCTCAGGTGTAACCGCTTTGCTGCTTGAATCAGTAGAGCTGCCGCAGCCTGTGAACGCACCCATTGTTCCCATTGACAAAACCAGTGCCATTGCACCGGCACATATCTTCTTTGCTTTCATAACCGATAACCTCCGAATTAACTTAATTTTATTAAGTAAATTTACTTTGTCCTTAATGACAATATTAAGTATACAGCTTAAATAAATTTAAGTCAATATATTTTTAGAAATTAATATCTTTTTATCCGCAATTTCGTGAACAAATCTAAATTGAAGAGCCTCGATTTAAGCAAAATGCACAAAAAAGTGGCGACAGCCTTAACAAAGGCTGTCGCCAAGATCAGACAACCGACACGACCAAACGGGGTCACGCCGCAAACAATAGAAAATCATAGATTAGAAAGGTGCACTTAATAAGTACAGGTCTATTATAACTTAAAATTACCCATTTGTCAATAGCAAAATAAAAAAAGATTAGCATGAGCAATGCTAATCTTTTTGTTATATTCACTAATATAAAGGCTTATATCCTCTTCACAGAGTCCTTGATAACAAGGTCGCCCTCGATAGTTCTTATCCTTGGCTTGTCGTTAGGATTTTCCATGTGAGCAATGAGCGTCTTGACCGCAAGGTCAGCCATATACTCGGCGTCAACATTTATGGTGGTTATAGTCGGGTCTGAAACGTCAGAGATAAGATAATTATCATATCCAACGATAGAAATATCCTCCGGCACGCTGTAACCCATTGTCCTGAGCTGCTTGATAGCAAGATAAGCCGCCTCATCGCAGTTGCAAACGAACGCCGTCGGCATATCGTCCTCAGGGAACGTCATGGTAATAAAATCACGCTTGTCACGGTCATCGATACGCCACTTTTCGTTCACCTCGTAACCGTGCTCGATCATGGCTTTCACATATCCCATATATCTGTCGAAAATACTTGTGGTAGCAAATTTGTTGCCTATATAGCCTATCTTTTTGTGTCCCATGCTTATAAGATAGGACGCAAGCTTATAACCACCGCTGTAACCATTGGTAACAACACTGTCAAGAGCAAGTGACGGCACATAGTAGTCAAGCAGTATAAGATTTTTCACATTTTCACTAAGCAGCTTTGCATACTCCTTAGAAAGCTGACCAAGGGAAATAAGAGCCGACACCTGCTTGTCCTCGATGCAGTGTGGCAGCATGAGCCTGTCCTCGTCCTCCTGATCGAGATTTTCCATTATGCAGTACATATTCTCTTTTTTGAGCCTTGTGACAATAGCGTTATACAATGCCCAGTAAAAAGAGCCGTTAGGGTTGATGAATTTTGACGGTATGAGCACGCCTATAGTGTTTCCTGCCCTGTTCTGAGCACTTTTCACGCCAACATATCCCATTTCGTCAGCAACCTGCTTTATCTTCTCTCTGAGAGCGTCGCTCACTCCGCTTTTTCCTGCAAGAGCTTTCGATACGGTAACGTTGCTGGTGTCACAGGCTTTGGCTATATCTATAAGTGTAACTGCTTTCTTCAAAATCATCACCGCTTTTTCTACTTAATTAATGAGCACACAGAGTAAAATAAACATACTTTGCGTTCACTATTAATTATATCATTTTGTGTCATAAAGTCAATAGAATATTATAAAATCTCACATTTGAACAAAAAAGCAGCACAAAAATCAGTCAATAATACTCTCAACAGGTGCATTATCCCTCTCACGCTGCAATCTTCTGCGTTCCATGAGCTTTCTTATGACAGTGCAGATAAGCAGCACAGTGGATATCACCGCAACGCCGACGATAGGATAGAACCTCCACATATATTCCTTGTCCATATTCTGCAAAGACTGATCCACAGCCGTTGTGCTGAGTTTGTCCTGTATCCTCTTTATGAGATATCCTCCTGCTTTAAAAAAAGATACCGTTCCTCCCACGCTCAACACAAACGAAACGATATATTTTTTGAAAAATGCAAACAATATCCCTGCAAACATTGCCACAATGCCTGCTGCCATTGCCCACAGCACCCACTTTGGCGGAACAGGTTCGATATACTTGCCTATAATGCCCACAATGGTCACGCCGCCGTAGAAAAATCCCGAATAAGCAAACGGCACTATCATGATAAGCTTTAAAATAAGATAATAAACAGGCTCGCCGTTTGGCTTGACACGCTTAGCCTTTTTCATCATTTTTTTCGCTGAGCGGCTCTGTTTTTCCCTTGCCTCTTCACGTTCTCTCTGTTCTTCAAGCTCAGCCTCTTTTTTGAGCCTGTCCTGCTTTTCTTTTTGTGCTTTAAGTCTGTCCTTTTTTGACATAATGTACCTCTTTTATGTATTAAAATATTATTGGTCATTCATTAGAACTTTATTATATCATAGTATGCCACGGATTTCAACACATACAAATGAAAATTTCTTCCGCCACGCAGACAGGCTCTCAGAATAAAATTGAAAAAGGCTTTCCAAGACAAATAATACTTATGGATAAAGCTGAATTAATTTTCTAGACAGGTCAACAATAAAAGCGAAAAGAAAAACAGAAAGGAACGTGAAAAAATGTCATCATTTTTCAAAAAAACAGCCTGTACAGCAGGGATAATACTGCTGGGGCTTTTCGGTCTGATAGGGTTTTATTCCACCACTCTTCCCGACTTCTATCTTGTGTCAAAGGGCGACGACCTCAGTGTCAATTCATTTTTCACCATATCGGCAAAGCCCTGCGAAAGCAAGGTCACAGTGGCAGTATCTGACGGCACTTCAGGCTCGTCACGATATACAAAAAATATGCTCATGCTGTTCGGAACAGTACCTGTCAAGGAGGTTGAATCAAAGACCGTGGAAAGACCAATGCTTTATCCCTGCGGACAGCCTTTCGGCATAAAGCTCGTCACAGAGGGCGTAATGGTAGTTGACCTGCAAAAAATAGACTCCTCCAGTCCTGCAAAAGACTGCGGTATCCGTGAGGGAGATGTGATAGTATCCATTGACGGCGAGAAGATCAAAAGCAATGCAGACGTTGCAAAAATAATCAGATGTTCAAACGGCGAACCTTGCTCAGTTCGCATAAAGCGTGGCAGCGACGACCTTACCTTCAAGCTCTGCCCTCGTCTTGAGGACGGCAGCTACAAAGCAGGAATGTGGGTTCGTGATTCCTCAGCAGGCATAGGCACGCTCACATTCTACAACGCAGAAAACGGCACTTTCGGCGGTCTTGGTCACCCGGTATGCGACGCCGACACAAAAGAACCCCTCCCCCTCTCCGCCGGCACAGTGGGCGAAATAAACCTCACCGGTTTCAACAAATCACGCTCAGGCTGCCCGGGTCAGCTCCTCGGAGAGTTCGCAAATTCCGCCTCCACAGGGGATATCCTGAAAAACTGCGAAAGCGGCGTTTTCGGCACGCTCAATGCAAATCCATGTCAGAACACAAAAGAACTGCCCCTTGGTTTCCGTCAGGAGATACACACAGGCAAAGCCAAGATACTTTCCTCTATCGACAATGACGGACCAAAAGAGTACGAAGTTTCTATCGAGCAGATAAATCTCTCAGATTCCGCCGAACATGACCTTGTTATCAAAATAACCGACAAGGCTCTTCTTGAGAAAACAGGCGGTATTTTGCAGGGCATGAGCGGCTCTCCTATCATTCAGGACGGCAGACTTGTTGGTGCAGTGACTCACGTTTTCATTGAGGACACCGCAAAAGGCTATGGGATCTTTGCCGACGAAATGTATTCAAAAGCCTCAGAGATCTCCGACAACGCCGTTGAAAACGCAGGTTAGCGACCTTTGCCGACTGCTGTCGATTTATGAAAAAATGCTGTTCCAAGAAAAATATCGTCCGCTGTCGATTGATGTTTAAATATCTCGTATCAGAATATTCAGTACCGTATATTTGTACAATATGCATTAAATAGTCGATAATTTGTTGACGATTTTTCTAAAAAACTATTGCATTTGAAAAATAAATGTGCTATCATTTATCTTGTGAAAGGGAGTTAAAACAAAAGCTCTCAAACAAAAATGACAGAATATACGGAGGAAATGACAATGACAAACAAGATCAAAATTCTTATCGGCGACGATTCGGCACAGTACGGGGTAGCGTGTGCGTCCTCATTGAGAGCAATGGGATTTTTTGTGATAACACGCCCGAAAGACGGACTTACTATCTATGATGCAATAAAAAACGAGCAGCCTGACGTTGTCATCGCAGACGCAGTTATGCCGAGCCTTGACGCAATAGAGCTTATCAGGAAGATACAAAATTCATCTTATCAAAAACCGCTTTTTATAATCACAAGTGCCTATGAAAATTCCTTTATCGAAACTCAGGTCATGAACGCAGGAGCGTCATATTTCATGCTCAAGCCTTTTGACATCAAGATACTTGGCGAGAGGATAAAATCCATGCTTGATATCGACACCGATATATCCTCCGACTCAAATTATATGAAAAACAAGCAGAGCATAAACCTTGAGATAATCGTCACCGATATCATTCATCAGATAGGCGTGCCTGCACATATAAAGGGTTATCACTATCTCAGAGAGGCTATAATACAGTCTGTGAACGATAAAGAAATGCTGGAAAGCGTTACAAAGCTATTATATCCTGCGGTGGCAAAAAAATTCGCAACAACGCCCTCCAGAGTGGAAAGAGCCATACGCCACGCCATTGAGATAGCATGGGACAGAGGCGATATCGATACCCTCAACAGCTTTTTCGGCTACACCATAAACACAGGCAAGGGCAAACCAACAAACAGCGAATTTATCGCCCTTATCGCAGACAAAATCAGTCTTAAATTCAAGACCACAATGGCAGTCTAGAGGTCATAAGTCATATATACAAAAAGAGCAGAACGCATTTTTACGTTCTGCTCTTTTGTTACTTGTTGATAAATGTAGGGGCAAACAGTGTTCGTCCGTCTTTGTTCGCCTGCTAAATTTGCAATAAGACAAACTTTTTCGCTTTGGGTGTGACGTTGCATTTCCGAACACAGGCGACCTCAGGTCGCCCCTACACACAAAATACAAAAAAGAGGGCGAAAATGATTCGCCCTCTGCATTTTCATATTATCACAGCTTTATCTCTTCGCTGCTCTTTTCGTCCTTGCTGTTGTCATGCTCTATCCTGTCACGATGAGTTTCTAGAGGTGCTGAATCCTTAACGCCCTCTGTCGCCTCAGGGATAAAACAGATCTTAACAGTCATAAAGAATATTCTTATGTCAAGCATGAACGACTGATGTTCTATGTACATAAGGTCAAGTTTTAGCTTGTCATAAGGGGTCGTGTTGTATTTTCCCATTACCTGTGCGTAGCCCGTAAGTCCGGCCTTGACCTTGAGCCTGTATTTGAATTCAGGCATAGTCTTTTCATACTTCTGAGCTATCTCAGGTCTTTCAGGTCTTGGGCCAACAAATGACATATCGCCCTTTAAGATGTTTATAAGCTGCGGCAGCTCATCTATCCTTACTTTTCTGATGAACTTTCCTATAGGCGTTATACGACCGTCGTTCTTCTTCGCAAGTGTCGCACCGCTTTTCTTTTCTGCGTCAACGATCATGCTCCTGAACTTGTAGACCTTAAATACCCTTCCGCCTGTTGTCAGCCTTTTCTGAGAATAAAGCACCGGACCTCCGTCATACGCCTTTATAGCAATAGCCGTCACTATCATAAACGGTGACGCCACCACCAGTGCGGCAGCCGACAGCACAATGTCAAGTATCCTCTTTACCGCACGCTGTTCCCAACGCAAGCCATCATTTCTTGCAAGCAGCAGCGGCGTATCAAAAAGGTGAAAATCCTCCGCACCCCTGACGATAATGTCAGAAAGCTTAGGATTTATATACGTCCTGATAGAATTTTCAAATGTAAATTTCAGCAGCTTGTTTCTCAGATCATTCGGTATGTCTGAAATTATTACCGCCTCATATTTAAGTATCTCACGCTCGATATCCTCAAGGCTCTCGTCACAGCTTATAGACGAGCATATCCTGTATTTGTCGTTTCTCACGCTCATTTTGGAAACAAGATATTTTGCGTTCTTGTTGCCATAAACGATTATCATTCGCCGTGGAGGGTATACCGCCTGATAGATCCATGTGAAAACATAGCTCCACACAAACGCTATCACCGCCTGTATCACCGTCATGACCAGTATCGGTGCAATGTTCAGCCTGCCTCGTCCGATAAGAGAAACAAGTATGAATTCTATAAAATTCGCACCCAGAACGCCAAGCAGCTGCGAGCCGAAAAGTCCCGTGAATTTGGCATATCCAAGCCGAAAGCCGTTGAAAGTCTTTGCCATTGACATATATAGCACCGCATATATGATGACCATGAGAATGTTACCATTGTGCCAGAAAGGATCACGCATCGCCTTGTTGTAGTAATTGTTCCAAACGGTGCTGAAACATTTCATAAAGGCACATATGATAACAAGAGCACTGAGATAGTTTAGTATCTTTTTGAACTGATCTCTGTTATTCAATAATAAACCGCCTTTCCTTGCTTTATTTAGCTAAGGTCTGCAAAATCTATAACGAATAAAGTATAGCATACTTTTCTCCAATAATCAAGCATTACGCACAAATTTCACCCTTTACCACCTTTTTCAGCGGCTTTTTTCATTTTTGTGCATAAAATTTTTCTATTATTATAGTTTTAAACTATATCAAGCTATAGAATAAAAATTATTGATTTAGTAGGAATTATGTGTTATAATGTATCTTGTGATAAAGAAATAACTTTTTGGATATACAGAAAAGAGGAAAATAAAATGAAAACAAACGAGCTTTTCAAAAGCAAGACCACATTGTCCTTTGAGGTGTTCCCACCTAAAAGCTCCACACCTGTTGAGAGCATTTACAGCACAATATCACAGCTACAGCCCCTGAAACCTGATTTTATCAGCGTTACCTACGGTGCAGGCGGCAGCACAAATAACGCCACTATCGACATATGCTCTGCCATAAAAAATCATCATAAGATAGAGTCAGTGGCACACCTTCCATGCCTTTATCAGTCCAAGGAACGTGTTATAGAACAGCTTGAAGAAATGAAAGCTGCCAACATTGAGAACATTCTGGCACTGAGAGGCGACAGAAACCCTGACTTTGAGCCGGTTGGCGACTTCCACTATGCAGCTGACCTTGTGGCATTTATAAAGGAACACAGCGACATGAACGTGATAGGTGCTTGCTACCCTGAGTGTCACCCTGAGTGTCCAAGCATAGTAGAGGATATCAAACACCTTAAAAATAAGGTAGACGCAGGCTGCTCGCAGCTTATCACACAGCTTTTCTTTGACAACCACACATTCTACGATTTTAGAGAAAAAACAGCCATAGCAGGAATAAACGTCCCTATCGAGGCTGGTATAATGCCTGTGACGAACAAAAAGCAGATACTTAGAATGACAACTCTTTGTCATGCAACTCTGCCGCAAAAATTCCTGAAAATAATGGATAAGTATGAGGACGACCCTATCGCAATGAGAGATGCCGGAATCGCCTACGCAGTATCTCAGATAGTTGACCTTATTGCAAACGATGTAAACGGCATACATCTTTATACAATGAACAATCCATACATAGCTGAAAAAATTTGCGAGGCAGTAAAATCACTTTTCTAAGCTTATATTAAACGGACGGAAAATTTCGTCCGTTTTTATTTTTCTTTGCAACCTTCCATGAAAATATCCGTCTTTATCTATGAGAGCAATTCTTATGAGTTTCTTAAAAGAGTGGCTTTTTTTATTGACTTATACTTATTTTATGGTATAATGTATACATAAAAAACAGACAAGAACAAAAGGCAAAAAGGACAGCAAGATAACAAAGAATAATACGCTCATGCTATACCCTTATGGGGAAGGTGGGGCTGTATTATCCGTCTGGTTGCTGTCAGGCGGATTTTTTTATGCTGTTTTGGAAAAATCACAAACGGAGGTATTGCAATGACCACGAAAAAAAGGATATGCACTGTTATAATAGTGCTTGTTATCGTCTGTGCGGTCTGTGTGGGAGGTTTTCTCATATGGAAAAAGACAGGCAAGGGAGGCTCAAAAAGCTCACAGAAGGTATATGTGCAGAAGGTATCGTCACTTAACACTGTGTCGGACTTCAAGCTTTCTAATTGCTCGTTTTTGGGCGTTGTTGAGGCACAGGAGTCTGTGGACGTAAAGTATGACAGCTCAAAGACGGTGGACGAGATACTTGTTAAGAACGGCGACTCTGTTAAAAAGGGTGACAAGCTGCTTACATATGATGTTGAGGCTATAAATCTTCAGCTTGAGCAGGCTAAGCTCGAGGTGGAGAGGCTCCAGAACGAAATAGCTTCAAATAAGAGCCAGATAGCTGAGCTTGAAAAGGAAAAGAAAAACGCCGATCAGGACGCTGCTGTGTCATACACGACCCAGATCCTTTCTTTGCAGAGCGACAACGCAAAGAACGAGTATGATATAAAGGCTAAAAACGTAGAGATAAAAAAGCTTGAGGCGTCAACAAAGAACGCCTTTGTTACTGCGACTATAGACGGAACTATAAAGAACGTAAAGACTGCCGATAAGCTCCAGGAGGAGGGCGGCGACGTCATAATGCAGATAACAGAAGAGGGCGACTACAGAATAAAGGGCAGATTCAACGAGCAGAACAGCAAAGATATCATGCAGGGCGTTTCCGTTATCGTTAAGTCAAGACTTGACGATTCAAGCTGGAAAGGCGAGATAACTTCCGTTGACACAAGCCCACAGAAAAATTCTGACGATACGTACAGCTACGGCTCAAGCGACGAAATGAGCCAGTCCTCAAACTATGCTTTCTATGTAACGCCTGAAAACTTTGACGGCCTTATGCTCGGTCAGCACGTTCTTATCGAGATCGATAACGGTCAGGACACCTCTATAAACAAAACAGGAATTTGGCTCTATTCCGACTTTATCTGCAAGGACGGCAAAAAGAACTACGTCTGGGCTAAGGACAAGGACGGAAAGATAGAAAAGAGATACGTTGAGATAGGTCAGAAGGACGAGGATAACGGCGACTGCGAGATAAAATCAGGTCTTGAAAAGGGCGATTATATCGCATACCCTGACAAATCTATCGAAGAGGGCATGACAGCCACCACAAATGAGGCTGACGTGTCTGTTCCACCTAATGACCTTGACACGAACGACAACAGTGACGCTGATGTCGAGGGCGGTGACGAGGACATCGTTTATGACGGCAGCGAAGATGACGCAATGGCTATCGACGAGGATATGCTCGCAAGCATGACTGACGAGGAGATAGAGGAATACTTCAACAAGCTTTACGGCGAAGAGGAAAATGCAGATAATGCAGACGATAATACCGACACAGCTGATGCTGACGCAGCTCTCGCTGAATAAGGAGGGCTTGCAATGGTATTTGAACTGAAAAATATCTATAAGGACTATTTGCAGGGCAAAGAGGCTGTGCCTGTGCTCAAGGATATCTCCCTTGACGTTTCAGAGGGGGAGTATGTTGCCATAATGGGTCCGTCAGGCTCAGGCAAATCTACCCTCATGAACATAATAGGCTGCCTTGACAAGCAGACAAAGGGCAGCTTTATTTTTGACGGCAGCGATATAATGCAGGCAAATGACAAAAAGCTTTCCGAAATAAGGAACAAGAAAATAGGCTTTGTGTTCCAAAACTTCAACCTGCTTCCAAGACAGTCGGCATTGGAAAATGTCGAACTTCCTCTGCTCTATGCAGGCGTAGGCAAAAAGGAAAGACGTCAGAGAGCAAAAGCTGCCCTTGAAAAGGTGGGGCTTGCAGAAAGAATGTTTTTCAAGCCTACCCAGCTTTCAGGCGGACAGAAACAAAGAGTTGCCATAGCAAGAGCTATCGTCAACAATCCAAAGCTGCTGCTTGCAGACGAGCCTACAGGAGCTCTAGACACTAAGTCAGGCGATCAGGTAATGGAGCTTTTCAAAGAACTCAATGACGACGGCGTTACCATTGTTATGATAACCCACGAGCCTGATATCGCAAGATGTGCAAAGAGGATAATGTATATCCGTGACGGCGAACTGCATGGAGAAAGGGCAGGTGAACAGGAATGAAAAAGCTTATCATAACGCTCCTGTGCATTGCTATCCTCGGAGGCGGCGGATATGCAGGAGCAGTTAAATACAAGAAAAGCCAGGACAAAAAGATAGTGGTACCTGTAGTGCCTGTTGATCTTATGGCAGAAACTGCCGATATGTACGAGTGGGACAGTTCAGCCAATATGGACGGTCAGATAATCTCCGCCAACGCTCAGAAAATTACCCTTGACAACGAAAAGCTTGTTAAAAAAGTCCTCGTCAAAAAGGGCGACACTGTGAAAAAAGGCGACACTATCCTTGAATATGACATGACGGTGGTGGAGCTGGAGCTTTCACAGAAAGAAAATCAGGTAAAAGTCTGCGAGCAGAACATCAAAATGGCAGAAAAAGAGCTTGCCAAGATCAAGGCCTTGAAACCTTCTGAGGACGCTCCGATAGAGCCTGACGATCCAGACCCTGAGCCGGAGCCTGACCCGATACCGGACCCCGAACCTGAGCCGGAGCCAACTCCCGACCCAGAACCGGAGCCTGACCCTGAGCCTATAGAAACCGTTGATGTTGTAAAGGCTGTTTTCCATTCTGAAAACGCAGGCACAAAGGAAGACCCTTATATCATAAACTGCAACAAAGCCACAAAGGTGTCAAAAGCATTCCTTGAAAGGCTCTATGCAACGGGAACATATTCCGAGCTTTGCGTTTATGACGATAACTCCAACTTTATCTATAAATGGATAGTGAACCGTGAAACTCTCAGCGGAAAAGCTCTTAGCGACTGGACAGTTTCCGACGGTATCACCGAGGATAAGGAGACCGGTATGCTGGCACTGGATACTTCTGTGCCGCAGTTCGGAAAATTCTCCATAGTCGTTCCAAAGAACTCTGACGCAGACGGTGACGACAATTCAGATGACATAGACGATACAGACGATATCGATGATGTTGATAACCCTGATGACGATACAGACTATACCGGCGATGTGGATATTCTTGATACCACACCGACAACACCGTCACAGACTACCGATAATACAGATCCTACCTCTGACGATTATCAGTACAGCCGTGCTGAACTAAAGAAAATGATAACCGAAAAAGAGGACGAGATAAAAAGCCTTAAAATCGACCTTAAATCCGCAAAGCTCGACTACAATGACGCCTTGAAGAAAAAAACAGACGGCAAGGTGGTCGCTACTATCGATGGAGTAGTAAAGAAAATAGGCTCTGTTAGCGACGCTGCGGCAAATGGCGACGGCGACACTTCCGATGATGCTGATTATTCCGACGATATGGACATCACCGACGGCAGCATGGACTACAGCGGCGACAGCTCCGATGATGACGCATTTGCCATAATCGAGGGCGAGGGCGGCGTTTCGGTCACATTCAGCGTGGGCGAACTCAACCTTGACAAAGCGGAAGTGGGCAATACAGTCATGGTGAACTCATATAATACAGGAATGAGCATTGACGCCGAGATAATAAAGATAAACAGCGAGCCTGTTTCATACTCAGCTTATAACTGGGGCGACAATCCTAACAGCTCAACCTATACCGTTGAGGCAAAACTCAGCGACAGCACCGATTTCAACGTAGGCGACTGGGTAGGCATCTCCTTTGTGAGCGACACCACCACAAGCGACAGCGTTTATCTGCCTATACATTATGTAAGACAGGAAAACGGCAACTACTACATAATGAAAGCCGATAAAGACGGCAGACTGGTAAAAAGCTATATAAAAACAGGAAAGATAATGTATGGCTCAAATATCGAGGTCAAAGCCGGACTTTCTATGAAAGACAAGATATGTTTCCCATACGGCAAGGACGTAAAAGAGGGAGTAAGGACAAAGGAGACCACCGAAGTCCTTTATCCTGAATACTAAAGGGGGGCAGATAAAATGATAGAAAATATCAGACTTTCATTCAAAGGAATACTTTCACATAAAATACGTTCGTTCCTTACCATGCTCGGTATCATTATCGGTATCGCAGCTATCATTGCCATAGTTTCCACCATAAAGGGTACAAACGAGCAGATAAAAAACAACCTTATCGGTGCAGGCAACAACACCGTAAAGATACAGCTTTCAAACGGCGACACAGTTTGCGACTTCTCATACGATACGCCGCCGTCAAACGTGGCAATGTTCACCGCTGACACAAAAAAGCGTATCAACGAACTAAAAGAAGTTGAGTCAAGCACATTCTACCGCACAAGAAACAACCCTGACAACCTTTTCTACCTTAACAGCAAAATGGATTCCTCTACCATTTACGGCATAGACGAGGACTATTTTGACACCGTAGGCTATGAGATAATCGAGGGCAAAGGCTTTGCAGACAGAAACTTCACCAAGTTCGATAAAGTAGCCGTAGTAGACAAGACCCTTGCAGAGGGCATTTTCGAGGGCGAAAGCCCAGTGGGCAAGGTGATTGACATAAGCGGCGAGCCTTTCACCATAATAGGCGTCGCAGTGCTCAATTCAAGCTTTGAGCCTGTAATAAACTCAGTCGATGACTATTACACATACAATCAGACATCAAGCGGACTTATATTCATACCAACAAATGACTGGGGAATAGTTTTCCGCTATGACGAGCCTGAAAACTGCATAGTAAAAGCTGTTGACACAGACTCGATGACGAACGCAGGCAAAAAGTCGGCAGATATACTCAACGAGAATGTTTCAACAGTAAAAAGCGGCAGCGAGGGAACAAGTGCCTCAGTGGAATATAAGAGCGAAAGCTTGCTTGAGCAGGCAAAGTCACTTCAGGACCTCAGCTCTTCCACAAATAAAATGCTCATATGGATAGCGAGCATCTCATTGCTGGTCGGCGGTATCGGCGTAATGAACATCATGCTGGTGTCAGTAACAGAGAGAACGAGAGAGATAGGACTGAAAAAAGCACTGGGAGCAAGGAAGAAGAGAATACTTGCACAGTTCTTGACAGAGGCAGCAGTGCTCACGAGCATAGGCGGAATAATCGGCGTCCTGACAGGCATAGGCCTTTCGCAGATAATAGCGAAAATGGCGGAAGTGCCTGTGGCGATATCATCAGCGTCCATAGTGGTGTCGGTGGTATTTTCAATGGTAGTCGGAATAGTATTTGGACTTATCCCGTCAATAAAGGCGGCAAAACTCAATCCTATAGATGCATTGAGATATGAATAGCTAAAATAAGATCCCCATGGAGAAAGAACTCTGTGGGGATCTTATTTTGAATGAGGAATTGGCATAGCTGACCAAAGTTGTGCACCCAGCACCGAGCGTAGCGAGCACTTAAACGCAGGCGGGGGCCCGGCGTTAGAGGGCTTGCAGGGTCAAGGGACAGAGTCCCTTGTGGAGTTTGAGGCAAAGCCTCAATCGGCGACAGCCGACAAGGTGCAGATATAAGGAAAAAGAGCACACAAAAGCCATACATCAGATAAAACCAATATCGGAGCACAAAAATCTGCACCGCCACCCCTCTCCCCAATCAAATGTAACCTCGCAAAGAGCGTAGCGATTTTGCGGCACAACAACCTACCCCGAACGATCCGTAGGGGCGAACATCGTTCGCCCGTGCTCAAAACTTGCTGTAAATTCTGAATTGTAGGGGATTGGCTCAATTTCGGTTTCACCGAAATGCGACAGCCCGATATTTCTTGCACGTTGAATTATTGGAGAATATCACAATAATGTACCCAAAAAATGATTCGGCATCAAGGATATAACAGTCAAAGCGTTGTTCCTCCGAACGGGACGCCGAGGGCGTCGTCCCCTACAGATACGTTTTGACAAACCTACCCATAACCAAACACAAAAAAGGGCAGCCAAAGCCACCCTTAAAATATCCTATGTATAACGCTAAATATGGTCACTTCTTCTTAGCCATAAGCCCTATCATGACCATTACAACAACCACACCGCCGCCAATGCAGCCGAAAAGTACCCAGTCCGTCTCCGTGTTCTCTGCGGCGTTCTTCTGTGCCTTTGGCACTTTCTGCTCAGCCATAGCCTCCGCCGCCGAACTCTCTGTCACCTGTGCCGCACTGTCCTCAACCTGTGCCTCTGCATATGCCACGCTAGGTATTATCATCATCAGCGACATCACCGCCGCCCCTAACCCCGTTAAAAGCTTACCTGCCTTCATGTCAAAAGACCTCCTCCGATATAGTCCGTTTTTTCACAGCAAAGCTTTCCCACAGAGCTGTCTGAAGTTTCTCTTATCTAATTATACACATTTTCCAATAAAATTACAAGCAGAATTTTGTACAAATCATACATTCATTTACACAACAATATACACAATACCCCTTCAATTACAAATAAATCGCTGTAAATTTTGATTTATCAGTTTATTAATTGTGTATTGTCACAAAAATATATAGCAAAATTCATCAAAAATAGCATTGAAAAATATGTCCGTATATGGTATAATAACGAATAGCAACATACTGTTCATACTTTACTTGTAAGGAGGTCTTTATTTTGGAAGAACGTATGCAAATTATACAGGCAGCAGGCAACAGCAAGATACAGATAGGCGTTATACCGGGACACTATGCTACTAACCACTCGCATATCAATTATTATGTAGATATAACATCGATCAAAACATGCTATAAAATGGCAAAGGAGGCAGCCAGAGCATTGGCAGCTACCTATGTTTCAACACATATCGATACTATCATATGCCTTGAGGGTACAGAGATAGTCGGTGCGTTCCTCGCCGAAAGCCTCGGCGAAAGCGGCATAAACAGCGGTGCTGACGTCAATGTCGTAACACCTGAGCTCAACGCCGTAAATCAGATGATATTCAGAGATAATACTCAGAAGAAAATATGGGGCAAACAGGTGCTCCTCCTTATCGCATCTGCCTCAACTGGTAAGAGCATAAACAGAGCTATCGACTGCCTGAAATATTATAACGGCAACCTCGTCGGTATTGCCTCTATATTCTCCGCTATCAAAGAGAATAACGGCATTGCTATTCACGCCCTTTTCACAGAAAAGGACATTCATGACTATATGACATATACTTCATCAGAGTGTCCAATGTGTAAGTCAGGTCAGAAGGTAGACGCCCTCGTAAATAGCTTTGGCTATTCAAAAATATAGCTTAAATTGCTTGTAACTTCATTCTCCATAAAATATGTTAAAGGGACGGAATTTGACTTCCGTCCCTTTTTCTTTTGCAATAAAATATGCAGAGGGCGACCTAAGGTCGCCCTCTTTGCTAATCACGCTTATGTGTCAATAAATTATCCAAACAAATGTGAAAACTTCTTTTTAAGTCCGGCCTTGTCAAAAGCAAGACCAAGCACAATATAAAGTATCGAGCTTGCCAGCACCTGTATACAGTAAGCAGGCGTCTGTCCGAAAGCCGAGATTATAGCACTCTTTGAGAAACCGCCTGCCATGAAAATTCCCTCATAAAGACTGTAGCATACAACGCATATAACAAGTGCAGGGATAATTCCAAGCAGATTTCTTGCACAGATTATCTTCTCTGTCTTTCTTGAAAAGCAAAGAGCAGTTATCGCCTTTATAACGATAGTTCCCGGCAGCCATACAACAAAGCCCGAAAGTCCGTCTGCAAGACCTGCTCCGATAGCACCTGCCGCCATTGCATAAGGCGTAGGCAGCATCGACGCCGCAAGATAAATAAGTCCGTCGCCTGCGTGTGTGTAGCCTGCTCCCGTAGGAATGTGCAGCCATGCCGTAAGAACATATATCATCGCCGCAAAAAGACCTGTCACGCAAATAAGCTGAATATGCTTTGTTGAATTTTTTACCTGAGCTGTTGTATTACTCATAAATATCACTCCTATTAATTTGTATTTTCCATATTCCCTATTAAAATATAAAATGTAGTTATTTCCCGTAGAATTTAATGCTCCAAGAAATCCTCATAAACGCACCTATGCCTTTCCCTCTCATTTTTTAGAGAAAAGACATATCATGCAATATTTGTGGTCGCCCACTATCATTCTTTATTTTCCGCTTATCATATCAAGAAAATACTGATGAACTGTCCTGTCCTCAGTAAGTTCAGGGTGAAAAGCTGCCTGCCGCTCTGATGTCCGCAGGGATACGCTCCAGTGCCATTACTGCACAAGCACCTGCCGCCTCAGCTATCTTTGCCTGCTCAGGTGTTGTGACGTCCATTATAACGCCGCCCTTTAACATCTGTGCCAGATTTTTATTAAGTTCATACTGTTCGCTCATGATATTTTCCTCCGATAAAAAATTTTTTCTATTCTTATTTTATACCTTTGAACTATGATTTGCAAATGCCGTATCTGCGGACTTTTTTCTCTGCCGCTTATTTATTTTGCATAAAACGAAAAGGAGCGTCGCCGCCCTGTTTGTGCAACAAAGCAACGTCCGCTCCTCTTATATTTTTACAAAATTCTGACCATTTTAATAATGCACAAATCCTATCTCTCCCATAGGCTTTCTTTTGTGCTAATGGTAGAAGATAATTTTCTTTTTCAGCCGCCTGCCGTGGAGTATCTCTATACGACCTTGCCGCCGCATATCACCATTTCAGGCGAGCACATAACGTCGAACGGGTCACCGCTGAAAAGAACAAGGTCAGCGTCAAGCCCTACCTTTACAGAACCTACACGGTCAGCAATGCCTGCTATCTCCGCCGCCGTGCAGGTGATAGCCTCAAGACCTTTTTCATAGTCAAGACCGTTTTTCACCGCAATAGCCGCCGACAAAGGCAGATATTCTATAGGCACTTCCGAATGGTCCGTGCATATTGCCACCTTTATCCCGTGTGACGCAAGTATACCTGCATTGGAAGGGGTAAGATTAGCCATTTCAGGCTTGCACCTGTCGCATATCATCGGCCCTACCACGCATTTGGACTCTTCCTCAGCAAGCTCGTCCGCAATAATGTGACCGTCCGTGCAGTGAACAAGCACATAGTCAAGCTCAAATTCCTTTGCTATCCTTATGGCAGTGAAAATATCGTCCGCCCTATGGCAGTGAAAATGAGCCTTTACCTCGCCCCTGAGCACAGGGAGCAAAGCCTCCGACTTCATGTCGAACTCAGGCATATCCTCTTCGCTGCCCATTGCCCTCTCAACAGCCTCGCCGTATTTGCGTGCCTTGATGAGTGCCTCTCTTATTATCCCAGCCACAGCCATTCTTGTGTATGGTGCGTCCTCCTTGTCAGAGTATGTAAGCTTTGGATTTTCTCCCATGGAAAATTTCATTCCCACCGTGCCAACGAGCATCTTGTCAACTCTCTTGCCGTAGGTCTTTATAGCCGCAATGCTGCCTGCCACAGGGTTCGCCGAACCGGGTGAAACAAGACAGCAGGTAACGCCTGCTTTTCGTGCCAGTTCAAAGCTGTAGTCGATAGGATTTATACCGTCAACTATCCTTATGTGGGGAGTGCAAGGCTCAGACTCTTCATTGAAATCCTCGCCCTCCATGCCAACACCGCTCGTTGATAAGCCAAGGTGAGTGTGAATGTCGATAAAACCCGGATAAAGGGTCATTCCCTTGCCGTCGATATCGTCACTGCAAACATTTTCAGGCTTGCCGCTTTCCACCGCCGAAATGATACCGTCCGTTATCTCCACCCAGCCGTTTTCGATAACACGTCTTTCTCCATCCATGGTCTTTATTTTAACATTGTAAATTATCATATGCAATTTTCACCGTTTCTATCTTCCAGTTGAACCGAATCCGCCCTCGCCACGCTCAGTGTCAGAAAGCTCAGTGACTTCCTCCACCTCAGGTGTGAAAACAGGCGTGATAACAAGCTGAGCTATCCTGTCGCCGTTGTTTACGGTGTAGTCCTTGTCTGAACTGTTGTGAAGAGCACAGATTATCTCTCCCCTGTAATCCCAGTCAACAACGCCCACGCAGTTTGCAGGTGCAATGCCAAACTTAGTTGCAAGAGAACTTCTCGCATAAATAAGCAGCACGCAGTCTTTCTCTCCCTGAACTTCTGCGGAGATACCGGTGTGTATCTTCTCCGTCTGACCTGCCTTTATAACAACAGGACCGTCCGTGCAGGCACAAAGGTCATATCCCGCACTGTATTCAGTCTGCCTTGCAGGCACTACCGCATTTTCGTTAAGCTTTTTTATAAGTAACTTCATTTTATAAAACTCCTCTGTAGTATAGTCCGTTGGTGGCGTTTTCAGGCTTTGCACCCTTTCCGCCCGTCTTGTATGCTCTCACTACCTCGTTTATCCTGTCCGCACTCTCCTCAAAAAAGTGCAGTTCCATGTAGTCAGCATTGTTAAAGTCAGAAAGCTTGTCCGCAAGATACAGAATATCCGAGTTCAAGATCTCCGCACATTCTCTTCCCTTAGGACACCTCACCGGGAACTCTCTTCCCGTCCTGTCAAAAAGCTTTCCCCTGCAATTTTTGCAGCCCACATCATTTTTTATAGGACAGTTCGCCGTAAGCATGAGCGGCAGCCGTCCATAAGCCACAAAACCTACCTTAACAGGCTTTTTGAGCCTCTCTATCTGAGCCGCTTTCAGTTCAAAAGAAACCGTGCAGTCCGTTGCACCGAGCCTCTTTATCTCCCCCAGTGCCGCCGAGTTGCACACATTGAAAGCATATCCCGTGTGCAGTTCAAAGCCAAGCTCCTTAGCTATCAGGCAGTGCCCGATGTTCATTGCAAGCATTTTTGTTATGCCGACATTTTTCGCCGCCAAAAGCTTTTCTCTCAACGCCCTTTCGTCAAAAGTGAACCGTGGCATCACCACCATAAGCTTTTCCGCATCAGCCGCCTTAGCAGCCTCCGCCGCAATTTCCAAAGGCACACCGCAAAGCTCCACGCCCTCAAAGTCAAGCCCCTCCAGCTGTGAAAATTCCGACAGCATGATGCGTATCTTCTTATCATCATACGCCTTAGGCAAAGCCTCAAAGTCCGTCAGGTCACGCTCCGAAAACTCCGCCCTTTTGGTGAAAAACTCCACCCTTTTTTCGTTAAGTTTCTCCACCGCCTGACGCCTTGATTCGTTAAGCTGCGAGGCAGGATAAGCAAGGCCCTCGCCAATGTCAGCCTCCAGTCCGCCGAACTCGTATATTGTATCTCCAAGCTTTGAAAGCTGCTTTTTCACATATTCTCCGTCACAAGCTTTCTTCAAAGCCTTCTGCGGCATATCACCAAGCACCGTTACCTCGTTGCCCTCGCTGTCCAAAGCGAAAAGTTCCGCCCTTTGACCCTCTTTCAGCTTTATCCTGAAAAATATCTTCGTCCGCTTTTCACATCTTCTGTAAAGCTCATGAAGTTCCGGCAGTATCCTTGCCGTTGCGGAAACATCCTCCTTTTGCCTTGTGCCGAACATTTCCCTGCCAAGCCTGCCGACGTAATATCCGTCCGTAAAGCCGCCCCGTGAAAATACCGCCTCCAAAGCTTTCAGGTCGTATTTTTCATTTTCCAGCGACTTTTTGCAGCAGTCCACCGCCGCCGCAACATATTCAGGGCGTTTCATTCTGCCCTCTATTTTAAGAGACGAAACACCGTCCTCCTCAAGCTGTGAAAGCTTGTGAACATAGGACATATCTTTCAAAGACAGTGCGTAACGCTCCTGACCCTTTGCCTTTGATATCTTCTCGCCCTGAGCAGGCAGTCTGCAAGCCTGAGCACAAAGTCCCCTGTTGGCACTTCTCGAACCTATCAACGCACTCATGTAGCATTGACCGGATACGGACATACAAAGTGCCCCGTGCACAAAAACTTCCGTTTCAATGCCCAACGAAGTAAGCTCCCTTATAGTCCTCTCAGGCAGTTCCCTTGAAAGCACCGCCCTTGAAAAGCCAAGCTCTTTCGCCATTTTCACGCCGCTCTCGCTGTGAACGGTCATCTGCGTAGATGCGTGATATTCCAGTTTCGGACAGCATTCCCTGCATATCCTCACAAGAGCAAGGTCCTGCGTGATAAGCCCGTCAATGCCGTTCTCAGCCGCAAACTTTACCGCCTTTTTGCAGTCCTCAAGCTGCTCATCGAACACCACCGTGTTTATAGCCTGATAGACCTTTACCCCACGAAGATGACAGACCCTTACAGCCTCTTTCAGCTCCTCGTCTGTGAAGTTCGCCGCATTCTGCCTTGCGGAAAATTTCTCTCCCCCAAGATAAACAGCGTCACAGCCGCTGCGAACAGCCGTCTCCAGTGTTTCAAAAGAACCGCATGGAGCAAGTATCTCTGCCTTGTGAGCCATTAATGGCTGCCTCCCTCAGGTCTGTAATTCATCGTGCCCACAAAGTTGCCGTTGTTTGGCTGATTAGGGTGAACAGGTCTTTCAATGGCGTTTTTTATCTCCTGAGAAAGCAGCTCGTTTGCGTTTATTACCTCGTCCTCAGGCTCTCTCTTTACCACCGTGCGAGCCTCCAGCTGCTCTTCAAGATCGTGTACCTTTGCCTGCAATTCACGGATCTCTTTCTGAGCCTCGTCAGCCTGAGTCCTCGCCCTACCGGCGTCATCAACATAATCCTTTATCTGTGTGCGGATATTTTCAATGTTCTGATTAGCCTTGCTAAGCTCGTCAAGACAGTCCAGTGCAGTGAGCACCGCAGCGTCCTGTACCGACAAACTTGGTATAGCCCTCATCATGCCGTTTATCTTCGCATTTATCACCTGAGCCAGCTTGTTAGTGTATTCCTGCGACTCCTCTGAAAGCAGATTGTATGTACGGTTGTAGATATTTACTCTCAGTTTGTTTTTCATTATTTTGACCTCCTTTTATCGTTGCCTTGTGGAAATTTGTATACTTAAACGTATTATACACTATTTCCGGCAAAAAATAAAGAGGGTAAAAAGAAGTTTTTTGTAAACCTGAGCATTTATGCGGTTTTTGCTTGACAATTTTACAAAAATGATATATAATTAATCATAGATTTTCTATAGGATTTATGAAAGGATCTGACGCTGATGAAAATATCCACAAAAGGAAGGTACGCACTCAGGCTCATGCTTGACCTTGCTTTGCATGAGCAAAGCGGATATGTGCCTATCAAAGCGATCGCTGAAAGACAGGATATCAGCGACAAATACCTTGAACAGATAATATCCATACTTGGAAGAGCGGGCTTTGTAAAAAGCGTCCGTGGAGCAGGCGGCGGATATAAGCTTGCAAAAACACCGGCTGACTATACAGTGGGAATGATACTAAGGCTCACCGAGGGCAGCCTTGCCCCTGTCGCTTGTCTGGAGGGCGATGAAAACACCTGTCCACGTCAGGAAAGCTGTGCAACGCTCACCGTGTGGAAAAAGCTCTACGATGCTATCAATGACGTTGTTGACGGCATAACACTTCAAGATCTCGTAGATCAGCAGAACGCCAAAGTCGATGACTACGTTATCTGATAAAAAATACTCAGGATATCAAGCAGAACGTTTTTGCGTTCTGCTTTTTCTTTTGCAGCACCGTAAAAAAGCTTGTCATAATACTTGAAAAATATCAAAAAATTTGGTATAATATTATTGATTATAACCGTTTGCCTTGACAGCAGCGAAAGGGAGTGACTTTTTTGCCTAAATTTGAAAGCGGAATGGAAAATATGGCGGATATGTTCGTCTTTGAAACAGGCGACCTGCTTGAAAAGCTTGACGAGATATTGATGCGAACAGAGCAGGAAGAAACCATAGGCACAGAGGATATAAACGAGATATTCCGTACCATGCACACCATAAAAGGCTCAGCCGCCATGATGAGTATGCACAATATGTCTACCCTCGCACACGCAGTCGAGGACCTTTTCTTCATAATCCGTGAAGACCCTGAGGTGAAGTACGATAAGCCTGCCCTCTATGAGCTGCTTTTCTCAGCCTCCGATAACCTTAAATCAGAGCTTGATTCACTCTATGACGACGCACCGCTCACCGATTTTTCAGAGCTTGAAAATAAGATACACGCCTTTGCAGCCACCATGAAAGGTCAGCCTGCCACAGACAGTTCCGATACTTCATCAGCCGATACCGCCACCTATGAGGGGCTTTTCCCTGATGATGAAAAAGAGGGCGTCCTTACATATAAAGTGACCTATTCCGAAAGCTGTGCAATGCCCGATATGCGTGCGTTGGTGCTTTTGCGTGCACTTGGCAAAATGTGCGAGGTCACAAAGACCTTTCCTGAAGACCTTGACGCCGACAACGCAGGGGACGAGATATCCAAAAAAGGACTTTATATAAAGCTTATCACCGATGACCCCGACGGCGTTCTCGACCTTATGAAAAATGCCGTGAACGTTGACAAAGCCGAGCAGGTGAAAAAGCCTGAGCAACCTGCTAACGCAGCCAAAAAACCTCAGCCTGCACCCGCACAGCCGACCCCAAAACCTGCCCAGCCTGCAAACGCAGCCCCTAAAAAGCATGCCGAAAAGCATGAGCAGTCAATGATATCCGTAAAGCTTGATAAACTCAACAGACTTCTCGACCTTGTTGCCGAGATAGTTATCACCGAAGGTTCTGTCATATCATCACCGGACCTTAGAAAAGCCGATATAGACCTCGACCGTTTCAATAAATCCTCCCGTGAGCTGAAAAAGCTTACCGACGAACTTCAGGACGTTGTAATGTCCATACGAATGGTTCCGGTTTCCACAGCATTCCAGAAAATGAACCGTGTGGTCAGGGATATGAACCAAAAGCTTAAAAAGAACGTCACCCTTGTGTTTGAGGGACAGGAAACAGAAGTGGATAAATCCATTGTGGATATCCTCAACGACCCCCTTATGCACATCGTCAGAAACGCCGTTGACCACGGCATAGAAGACCCCGAAGTCCGTGCAAAAGCAGGCAAGACAGAACCTGCCACCGTCACCCTCAGTGCAGGCTATGACTCAAACGAAGTCGTTATCTCCTGCCGTGACAACGGTGCAGGAATGGATACCGCAAAGCTTATGGCGAAAGCAAAGAAAAACGGTATGCTCACAAAGCCTGAAAACGAATATACCGATAAAGAGATATTCAATTTCGTTGTGGCAGCAGGCTTTTCCACCAATGAAAAAATAACCGAATATTCAGGCAGAGGCGTTGGAATGGACGTTGTAAAAAAGAACCTTGAAAAGGTGGGCGGCAAACTTATCGTCGATTCAAAGTTCGGCGAAGGCTCTGTCTTTACTATCAGGATACCGCTCTCCCTGTCAATCCTCGACGTCCTTAGCGTTGACGTTGGAAACGAGAATTTCTCAGTGCCGGTGTCCGCAATTTCCGAGGCGTTCTCCTGCAAAGCCGAAAACTTCATCACCGACCCTGAGGATAACGAGTTCATAATGCTCCGTGACAAATGCCTGCCTCTTATCAGAATGGGCAAGCATTTTGATATCCCAAACGCCGAGCAGGACGTAACAAAAGGCATAATGCTCTGCTGTAACGACGGCGGCAAAGAGGCTATCCTCATGGCAGATAGGATAACCGTTGACCAGCAGGTGGTAGTAAAACCGTTCTCCCCTCTCCTTGACGCATATCCCCTCAAGGAATCAGGCTTGGCAGGCTGCTCAGTCCTTGGCGACGGCAGCATAACTATGATACTTGATATGAAAGAATTTCTCGGCAATTATGACTTCCGAAAGGGTGAATAAAAATGTCAGAACAGGATATAAACGAATTTTGTCAGAGCGGCGGAAAAATACTCTCCTTTGTTTCTGACAGCAAATATTACGCCTTTGAGGTAAAAACCGTCACCGATATAATAGGACTTCTGCCTGTTACAAGACTGCCGAAAACGCCGAAATTCATAAAAGGCGTTATAAATCTGCGAGGAAAAGCCGTCCCCGTTATAGATTTCCGCCTGCGTCTTGGTCTGCCCGAAACGGAGTATGACGCAAGGAGCTGTACCATAATAATAGAAGTCGGCTCAAATCAGGCAGGCATAATATGCGACAGAGTGTCTGACGTTGAGGATATCCTCCCCGAACAGACCGCCGCATCGCCTGTTAAAAACGGGCTTGTGAAATGCTTTATAAATACAAAGGATAAGAATATATCCCTGCTTGACCCTGATGTCCTTGTCAGAACAAACAGGTAACAAAAAATAAAGGTGGGAAGATAAATGCTGTCATGTCTTGAAATTTCTCAGGCAGACTTTAATGAGCTTACCGCATACATAAAAGAAAAATACGGCCTTGACCTTGCAAGGAAAAAGTCTATCGTTGAAAGCAGGCTGAGCAACTATATCCTAGACTGCGGCTTTAACAGCTTTTCCGAATATCTCAGTGCCGTATACTGCGACGAAACAGGCAGAGAAACTGCCAACCTTATAAACCGCCTTACCACCAACCATACCTACTTCATGCGTGAAACAGACCATTTTCACCACTTCATGGAGGAGTTTCTTCCCTATGCCGAAAAAACTGTCCTTGACCATGATATGAGAATATGGAGTGCAGGCTGTTCCTTTGGCAACGAGCCGTATAATCTCGCCATGTGTATGGACGATTATTTCGGTTTCAACCGCCGCTTGTGGGACTTAAAGATACTCGCTACAGATATTTCCCTGAACGCACTGCGTACCGCCAAAAACGGCATCTATACCAGTATGTCCATAAAGAATATCCCCGAAGAATGGCGTAAAAAATACTTCCACCCATATTCTGATACAAAAGACCTCTGGCAGGTGAGCGATACCATAAGACAGAACGTCGAGTTCCGCTATCACAATCTTATGGACGAGTTTACTTTCAAAAAGAAGTTTGACCTTATCGTCTGCCGCAACGTCATGATATATTTTGATGATGACACAAAGTCCGAGATATGCAGAAAATTCTACGATTCAATGGAAAAGGGCGGCTATTTCTATATTGGCCACGCCGAATCCGTGCCGAAAGATATACCTTTTGTGAAGGTCGCCCCTGCAATATACCGCAAGCTGGGAGGGGATAAAAAATGACGCCTCTCTTTCTTGTAATAACCGAAAATAAAGCCTTTGCACAGCTTTGCCGAAGATCGCTCTCAAAAGCAGGTTTCCAGCAATCAAAACTGGTGTCGGCTTGCCTTTCTGACGGAAGAAAAAGTATCATCGCCCTCTCTCCCGAATATGTCCTCCTTGACGGCGACTGTCAGGAGCATATGGACGATTACATCATAAGCCTTGCACCAAGATATTCAGTGCCCATTATATACCTTACCGTAAAACGACACAATAAATATCCAATGATGCAGGCAGGAGCTATAGACGTCGTTTACAAGCCTGACGGCACAGCCGCCGATATCGAGCGTTTTCAGAAACGTTTTTCCGAAAGCATACAAAGGCTTGAAAATGCAAGAGCAAATTCCATTGCACATATGCCTGCCGTGAATACCTCCCATGTTATCGCCATAGGCGGTTCAACAGGCTCAACAGAGGCTCTCAAAGAAATCCTCAAAGACCTCCGTCATGACCTTCCCCCTATCGTGGCAGTCCTCCATATGCCAGCCGGCTATACGAAAATTTACGCCGAGCAGCTATGTACCGAAACAGGTCACAACGTTGTTGAGGCGAAAAGCGGCTTGTATCTCAGTCAGGGCATGATAGTCATTGCACAGGGCGGAAAACACCTGAGATTGTTCAGAGATAAAAAAGGCTACTTTGTCACCTCTGAAACAGGCGTAAAAGTATCAGGACACTGCCCGTCAGTGGACGTGCTTTTTGACTCCGTGGCATACAGTGCAAAGCGTGACGCTATAGGAGTTATCCTCACCGGCATGGGCTGTGACGGAGCAAAAGGTATGCTCAACATGAAGAAAATGGGAGCGTATAACATCGGTCAGGACGCCGCAAGTTCAGTGGTCTACGGAATGCCAAAAGCCGCCTATGAAAACGGCTCAGTATCCAAACAGTGCCCTCTTGACAAGATAGCACAGGAGATACACAAGCGGCTCGACAGCGGTTTCTGAAAAAACAAACAGAGCGATACAAAGCCTGTCCGTGATCTGTAAACAGCCTATAGTATCGTTTTAAGATAAGGAGGGATAGCTGTGGAAAACAGCCGATATCTCATTTTCACCTCAGCAGGGCGGAATTTTTCCCTGCCCTTTGGTGACATAAAAATAATAATAGCGGCACAGACCCCCACCCCGGTGCCTGATTTTCCCGACTATGTACCGGGAACAGTGGTGAACGAGGGCGAGGTAGTGCCTGTGATAGACCTGCGTAGGCGTTTTCACTATGAACCTAAAGCCATATCCGACAGGGACTGCATAATAATCACAATGGGCGAAGAAGTTTCCGTAGGACTATTGTGCGACAGCGTGACAGGTTTCACAGATATCCCCGAAGACAAGCTGTGCAAAGCCCCAAACGTGAACGACGAGGCTTGTGCAGATTTTCTGAAAGGGGAATTTCTTCTTGAGGGCACGCCCTGCTATGTCCTTGACAGTGAAAAAGTAATAAAACTCAGCGACCGCAGCACCGTTATCAATACAGACCGAAAGGATAAATAAAAATGAGAGAGATAAACGTATCAGAAGTAGAAGAGCTTGTAAGGGATCTTTGCATAAAAGCAAATCTGTATCTGCCTGAGGATATGGAAATCTGCATCGAATGTAACGCCCAAAAAGAGCAGTCCCCTGTTGGAAAGAACGTGTTTGCAGACATTCTTGACAACATGAGAGTAGCAAGGGAAGAAACTATCCCTATCTGTCAGGACACAGGCATGGCAGTGATCTTCATGACCGTAGGACAGGACGTGCATTTTGTAGGCGGTTCTCTGAACGAGGCAATAAACCGAGGGGTAGCAAGGGGCTACACCGAGGGCAGACTGCGTTGTTCCATAGTTTCCGACCCGCTTGAAAGGGTAAACACAGGCGACAACACACCGCCGGTAGTGCATCTCAAAATAGCAGAGGGCGAAAAGGTAGAGATAATGGTAGCACCAAAAGGTTTTGGCAGCGAGAATATGTCCCAGCTGAAAATGATGACGCCGTCAGTTGCCGAAGACGAGATAGTTGACTGGGTGGTATCAGTCTGTGCACAGGCAGGCTCGAACCCATGTCCGCCTATAGTGATAGGCGTAGGCATAGGCGGAGATTTTGAGAAGTGTGCATATCTGGCCAAGAAAGCCCTTTGCCGCAGCGTATCAGAGAGAAATCCAAAGGAACGTTACGCAAAGCTTGAGCAAAAGATGCTTGAAAAGATAAATCTTTTAGGCATAGGACCGCAGGGCTTTGGCGGCACGCAGACCTGTCTTGCCGTAAACATCGAACAAGCCCCGACCCACATTGCAGGCCTGCCTGTATCGGTAAACGTGGGCTGTCATGTAACACGCCACGCAAGCGGAGAGATATAAGGGCATAATGTAGGGGCGAACACCGTTCGCCCGTCGAAGAAACAAACCCACGATTACGACCATTGTAGGATAGAACAAAAAACTACCCCACCGCACCTGTAGGGGACGGCGTCCTCGACGTCCCGCACGGAGGGGTAACGACGTGATTGTCATATCTTTGATGTTGGAATTTTTTCGGTTGCCGAACGGAGCACAAATACGATGTGGTATCAAAAAATTTGAGAGATACAATAAATGTGCGAGAAATGGGACACTGCATTTCTGTGAAACAGAAATTGCGTCGCTCCCCCACAATTCTGAATTTACAGCAAACCCTGAGCACGGGCGACCTACATCTTATTAGGGTAACTTCCTTCCGCCGCAAAATCGCTCCGCCCTTTGCGGATATACATTTGCTAAGGGATAGGGAAAACGGTGCAAATTTTGTGCTCCGATATCACTTTCGTCTGATATCTAACTTCCATATGCTTTTTATACTTAAATCTGCACCTTGTCGGCTTACGCCGAATGAGGCTCTGCCTCAAACTCCGCTCAGGGCTTTGCCCTAAGGACCCACAAGGGACTCTGTCCCTTGACCCTGCAAGCCCTCTAACGCCGGGCCCCCGCCTGCGTTTTATCTCTCGCTCCGCTCGGTGCTGACTTTTCCATTGTGCCTGTTCTTTACTCTGGTCGGCTTTGCCAATTCCTCACTCCTCACTCCTCACTTTTACTCCTCTCCTCACTAAATCTCCCCCTTCTCCACAGCACCAACACCCCGATCACATTCGGCACTGCCATAAGCCCATTGAAGATATCCGACACCCCCCACACAAGCTCCATGCTCCACATCGTCCCCATGCACCCACACACAAGTGCCATAAGTCTGTATGTCATGGAACTCCGTGGGAAAAGATACCTCCACGCTCTCTCTCCAATGAAAAACCACCCTGCCACTGTCGCTAATGCAAAAAGTATCAGCGATAATGACATGAAATACTTCCCCCCTCCCCCAAGGGTAGCCACATAAGCCCTCACTGCCATGTCCTCCCCCGTGAGGTCAGTGCCGCTTATTATTATGACTATAGCCGTCAGCGTGCATATGACAAAGGTGTCTATAAAGACCTCCGCCATTGCCCATGTACCCTGCAATTCAGGCGACTGTATCTCGCATGAGCTGTGCACCGCCACCGTAGAGCCTAAGCCTGCCTCGTTTGAAAACGCCCCACGCTTTAACCCCTCGACCATGGAAAATATTATCGTCCCTGCCGCCGACCCTGTCAAACAGGCACTCGGACAAAAAGCGTTTTTTATTATGAGCGTTACCGCTCCTGCGGCTTTGCATGGGTGAAATATTATCACTCCCAAACTGCCGCCTATGAAAAGTATTGCCATTATGGGCACAAGCTTTTCACAAAGCCTAGCTGCTGAGTTTTTGCCCACAGCTACTAAAAATACGAAAATAAGCACAATAAGTGCAAATATATATGAGGGTATCCCGAAACCCTCACGGGCAGCCGCAGCCGCCGAACCCGTCTGCACCATGTTGCCCATTCCAAGTGACGCACCAACTGTGAATAAAGCAAACAGAACAGCTGTGAGCCTTGTCCTGCCTATCTTTTCAAGATAAGCCGCCGCACCGCAAAGCTTTTCCCCAGAGTATCTCACTCCCAGATAGTTTTCGCAGTAGGCAAGCCCCATTCCGAAAAAGGCAGACACCCACATCCAAAATACCGAGCCTACGCCACCTATTCTGATACATTCCCCCACGCCCACCACCGAGCCTGTTCCCACAGTTGCCGCAAGAGCCGTGGAAAAAGTCTGAAACTGCGAAAGCGACGAGCTTTTGGAGCTTTCTTTTTTAAACAGCGTAAAAACCGTTTTCTTCATTATTTTTATAATATGTATCTGTTTGAACCTGAGTTTTATGCTGAGATAAACTCCGCCGCCCAGCAAAAGTACCAAAAGCGGCACACCCCACAAAAACGAATTTATCTTGTTTATAACAGCTGTGATCTCCATAGCTTTCCCCCGAAAACACTTTTTTCGTGCAAATAATTGCCTTATAAATGATATGATATAAAAGGGAGATTAATTCTTGAAAACTGAAATTACCATACATACAAATACGCAAAAAAATAAACAGCGAGGTGAACGTCCTCAAATGCACAGGTACAAGCCCTCAAAAATACCGCTTTTTATCTTTTGGGCTATCCTTGCGGTAATATTATTTCTTATACGCTACGCAGTCAACCTCATAGAAAGGCTTATCCCATTTTCTGTGAATTATATTCTTATGCCCCTGTGGATAATCGCCGCACTTTTCTGCCTGCTAGTGCTGCCCTTTTACTTTATCAGATCATATTTCACCGTCAGTTCAAAGGAAGTCACCGCCTTTACAGGACTTTTCTTTACCATGCGGCATTTTATGCCCACCTCGGCGATAAAGTCCGTCACCACCATAATAACCCCCCTGGGCAGCATAACAGGACTTAACTTTGTCGTCCTGAACGCCCTGGGTGCACGACTTCTTATCCCTTTTATGAGCCGCCGTGACGCCATGGAGATATCCGCCATAGTCAACAGCTCCATACGAAACAGAGAACGCAAAGAAGAATAGATCCAATAGACAGGAAAGGTTTAAATGAGCCGCAAAGAAACTATCAAGCAAAAAAAGAGCTGGCTGAAGGATTTTTTCGCCCACCGCCAGCACCCTATAATGATATTGTCTTATACAACTAAATATATGTGGCTGCTCGCTATCCCACTTGCAAAGTATCTTATCGCCGCAAGATTCAACTTCCAAAACTGGTTTCAGGCACACTGGGTAGATATCCTCACTATCGCATTTATCTTCGGCTACGCCTTCCTCCGCTGGATATTTGTCTACTATGAGCTTGAAGAGGACTGCATGATAGCCCACACAGGCTATTTTGGCATAACACGAACTAAAGTCTACTTCTCCGAAATAAGCACACTCTCACTGTCCCAAGGATATATCTCCCGACTGATACATTCCTGTGCAGTGTATATCGACACCGACGCAAAATCCCTGCAAAATGCAGATATAACGCTTACCTTGACAAAAAAGCGAGCCTTTGAGCTTTACCACTTTGCCACCGCAAAATGCAAAAATAAGCCCAAATACGTCTATAATTCCAAGAAAAGCAACCTTGTCATATTCTCTCTGCTTTTCTCCTCCACCCTCTCAGGCATGATAATCGTCCTGTCCGTGGTGTACGAGGCGTACCGAATAGTGGGCAGAGAGGTGGAGAAACAAATACTCCGCCGTGTGAATACAGAGATATCAAAAGTCCCGGTGCTTGCAGCCGTCCCCAAATATATTCTTATCGCAGGCGGCATATTGGCAGGCGGCTGGCTCATATCCTTTTTGTCTAACCTCATGCGGCATTGGAACTTCTCCTGCACAAGATGTGCCGACCTTTTCATAATCCGCAGCGGAATAGGCACAAGACGCCGCCACGTCCTCTATAGAGATAGAGTAAACTATATCGACATAAGACAATCGCTGCTTATGAAAATATTTAAAATAACCTCCGTGTCCGCCCATTGCACAGGATACGGCAAAAGACGGCTTGAAATATCCGCCTTGATACCAATAACCACCAACAGTCAGGTTGACCTCTCACTGAAGACCCTTATGCCGAAAATACCGCCCGTGAAAAGCGATATCTCCACAGGCAAAGCCGACCTCGGCAGATTCATAATGATACCGCTCATATGTACGCTCATACCGTTCGTCTTGGGCAGAGGAGCATTGTACTTTTTCCCTAATTGGCAAAAAGAAATAACCATACTTGTCATACTTACAACAATACCATTGCTGTGGCTCGTGATAGTAAAAGCAGCAGCAGCGTTTATAACATCAATAGGCTTTGAGAACGGATATTGCACATTATCATATTGTAAATGGTATAGTTTCCATAAATCTATAGCCGCACTTGATAGAGTTTCAATGGTAACGGTCATGCAGAATCCGTTTCAGAAAATAAGCCATACCTGTGCAGTGAGAGTGTATACAAATTCGGAAAGTACGGATTACCATACCGTAAAGGGATTGAATTATGAGAAAGTGATAGCACTTTTGAATAGTAATGGATATACAGTGTAAAAGTGAGGAGTGAGGAATTGGCATAGCCCACCAAAGTTGTGCCCCCGGCACCGAGCGTAGCGATTTTGCGGCACAACAACCTCACCCGAACGATACGTAGGGGCGAACATCGTTCGCCCGTTGCTCAGAACTTGCCATAATTTCAGAATCGTAGTGGCTTGTGCAAACATAAAACATTGACCACGATCATCAGGGACGACCACATCGCCCCCGATTTTTTTATAAAAAATAAAAAATTTTTTTCAACCGCTGCAACATTTCAGCGAAAAAAATACACTTATATAGTGACGGACGATAGGGGTGATCAGTTTGGACAAAAAAGAAAAAAGAAAACTTGCAGACCTTGCAATGAAAGGCGATACCGACGCATTCTCAAAGCTCTATGGAGAAATATATAAAGAGCTCTATTATTACGCCCTCGCTAACCTGCAAAACGCCGAGGACGCAGCCGATGCAGTGCAGGACGCTGTGCTTGACGGCTATACAAGTATCTCTTCATTGCGAAAAAGCGAGGCTTTCGATAGCTGGATGTTCAAAATATTGGTCGCCAAGATCAAACAAAAACAAAAGGAATACGCCCAAAGACGCTCAAACCTCGATTATATTAATGAAAGCGACGCAATAATCAAAGACGAAAGCGACTTCGAGCGGTGCGAGATCTTAGAAGAGTTTGCAAACCTCAGTGAGGCGGAAAGACTTTGTATCACCCTTCATTGTATTGCAGGCTATAAAGGCAGGGAGATAGTGGAGATAACAGATATCAAAGATTCAACAGTCCGTTCCCATATATCCAGAGGAAAAGCTAAAATACGCCGCAAGTTGTTCGGAAAGGAGGTGACATGATGAGAAATTTCAGAAAACGCAGAAAGCTTATCAAACAAATGGAACAGGCAAATAAGATCCCCGATAAGCTTATGCCTCAGGAGATCAAAGATATGCTCGATACGTCAGGCTTTCGCCCCATAATAGATATCACTCAGAATACCCCTGAGATAAAGATCAATGGCGGCAGAAATAACGTCCTTAGGTGTCTTGCAGTCGTGGCGGCTTTCGTCCTTGTGGTCGGAGGATTTGCTGTGCTTAGACTGAGCGACAGCGATTATGTGAAAAAATATCCCGAAACCACTGCGTCACCATCTGCCGATACCGACGGCCTCGAAGGCCTCCGTGGCACTACCTATAAAGGCCTTTACAACTATGTAAAGAGCAACAGCAAAAATATAGAGGACTTTATAGTTGACAACGGCTATATATTCAAAAGTATTGATATTATGACCGTTGATGATGATGACCATGTGGCTTTGTATAAACAAGCTCTCAGAAATCATCAGCTCACCCCTAACCCCGCTGATATACAGCTCACACGCTCAGGAGTAGATATCACCCCAACAACAAGCACAGATGAGCTTGAAACAAGTGTAACATACGGAAACGCCCACTTCCTTACTGACAACGGCGGAATCGACGTTTATATTACCCAAAACGGAAATATCACCAAGTCAGAACAAGATGTCTTTGCCGATACTTTCCTGAAAAAACAGCTTGTTGACCTTAAATCATACGAACAGTATGGCTGTAAATTCAAACCAAGCGTGGTGGCAATGTATCTCGAAAACGACGAACTCTATGCCTTCTTCGACTTTATCTTACCCGTGAAGTCAGGCAAAAAGGAACTTCATATCGAATATTGCGGAATGTGCGTTTTTAACGTGAGCGATCCCGAAAACATCAAGCTCATAAGCGAGTTTGAACAGCCGGGTGTACTGGAGGGCATAAGGAAAGTCAACGGAAAGTTTTTCATCGTGTCACGCCACACCCGAGCAGCTTCACTGCTCTTAGACGATCAAAAACCGGAAGATATCGCACCAGTGCGATATATCAACGGCGAGAAACAGATGTTTGAAGAAAATGAAATGTATATCACAGCCAGAGATAATACACCGTCCATGATCCTGCTTTCGTCCTTTGACGGTGAAAAACAAGGCTCATACATGACTTCAAAACTTATCGTCTGCGGGGAAAGCAGCATCTTAATGGGAACAGACAACATTTATATTTTAAGAGCATATGCTTTTGAAAAAACAGATGATGATTACAGCACCGTGCCAACAAAAGCACTCGTAACAAGAATAAACTACAGCGGCGGCGACATGGAGCTTAACAAAACGCAGACTGTCACCGGTTCAGACGCCGAGGAAATTAGCTATGCCATTTCAGGCGACGAGTATAATGGCAAATTGTCGCTGTTCTCAAATGACTCGACAAATATTTGTGATATCAGCACACACTATACCTATTACAACGGCATTAATATATGTATGCTGTGGCTGTTTGACGATGACCTCGACACCCCTGTGAAAAAAACACTCACATATGAGGACATCGATTTCGATAGCTCAAGGTATAACACGTTCTATCATTCCATGCTGTATGTTTACAGAGAGTACTCTTCCGCATATAGCAATGATGACACTTATCAGCAAGCAAACAATATCCAGCTTGTTGAGGCGTATGATTTCTCAAACCCTAACAAGATAACTAAGGTCACCACTGATGATAAAGTGATTGCAACGTCAAAAATAAAAAACTCTTTCCTTTACAGCCTGACAAACTACAATGACGATATTGCAGTGCACACCGACGGCACGTCATTTGGCTCTTTCAGCGTAAGGATACTTGACAAGAACAAAACAGAAAAACAGAAAACCATTTTGCATGGCTCAAGCGGCGAGGGCATAGAAAATGGCAACGACACAGTGGATCAGGTCATGAACTATGACGTAGAGGTAGTAAAGAAATTTAATTTCTTTAAGACTATACAAGAATACAAATATCACGAGAAAGAAATGGGAATTACGGTCGACAAAACGGATATGACCCAAAGGACCGCCGCCACTGTTTATACAAATTCAATAATAACAGACAACGAAAACGGATATATAGCCATACCATTCTATGACGTTACCACGGTAGGCAAGACCTCTGACGGCGACAACTGGGACTATATCTATTATGGTAAAAATATCGAAAAACTTCTGGTTATGAAATATGATATAGAAACAAAAACTTTCAGTGAGTATGGAACTATAAAGCTTGACGAATATACGGATTATTATGACGACTACTATGAAAACGTAGACCCGGAGGATCGCATAGGAATAAAAAATGACACAGACCAAAAGGAAACATATCAGAGTGCCTTTGTTCAAGACGGATATATCTATATCTTCACCGACAAGACCCTCCGCTCATATAGCTATGATGACCTTTCAACTCCTGTGGACAGTGTGGAACTAAATTAGATATTATAAGATCAGGGCAGCAGTGCAAAAACAAAGCTTTTTGCATCGCTGCCCTTCCCCTTTCCAAGCAAAAACGTTTTCGTTATTGCACACAAAGAAAGCCGCCGCAGATTGTATAATATGTACAATAAATGTTCACAGTAACATAACCATTTGAATTTCTGTTTGTGCTAAAATAATATGGTTTTAAGAATAAGTATTAGACGCAAATAGGAGAATCATTATGAAAGACTTGACGAAAGGAAATATCACAAAGCTGATATTGATGTTTTCCCTGCCTCTCTTGCTTGGCAACGTTTTTCAGCTTTTTTATAATCTTGCCGACACCCGTATAGTAGGACAGACCTTGGGCAAAAACGCCATAGCCGCATTGGGTGCGACTTCCTCAGTGAATACCGTTATCATAGGCTTTTTGAACGGCCTTACAAACGGCTTTGCCCTCGTAACAGCACGCTTTTTCGGAGCAAAAGAGTTCGACCGCCTGAAAAAGTCCGTCGCTCACGCCCTCACTCTCGGCGTTGCAACAGCTATCACCCTCACCGTCCTGAGCCTCGCCTTTATTGACCCGCTGCTGCGTGCATTGAATACCCCTGATAACATCTTCAAACAGGCAAAAACATATATCGTTATCATTCTCGCCGGCATGATAATATCAATGTTCTATAACATCTGTGCCGGTATCCTCCGTGCAGTAGGCGATACAGTTTCCCCACTCATCTTCCTTATAATCTCAACTATCGCCAATATCGGACTTGACCTGCTCTTTATCCTCGGATTTGGCATGGGCGTCGAGGGTGCAGCCTATGCTACCCTTATCGCACAGGGTATCTCCGTTGTGCTTTGCATAATATACATCATAAAAAAGCATAGATTTCTTATCCCCTCAAAAAGCGACTTCCGCTTTGAGGGCAAGCTTGCAGGCGATATGTACGCCACAGGCGTCTCAATGGGACTTATGATATCCCTCGTCGGTATCGGAACAGTCATTATGCAGGGTGCAATTAACATCTTCGGCACCGACATAATCGTTGCCCATACCACCGCCAGAAAAATATCCGAGATCTTCATGCTCCCAATATCCGTTTTCGGTGCAGCCGCCGCAACCTTCTCAAGCCAGAACTATGGTGCAGGCAGAATAGACCGAGTAAAAGAAGGCGTGAAAAAAACTACCCTCATAACATGGGGCTGGTCAGTTATCGTCATAGTTGCAACGTGGCTCTTCACACCATTTTTCGCCCACCTTATCACAGGCATCAGCGACCCTGAGATAGTCGGCACAGTCGAGCAGTATATGAAAATAAATACAGCCTTCTACTTTATCCTCGGTATCGTTATCGTGTTCAGAAACGCCCTCCAAGGCGTCGGCGATAAAATAACCCCTATCGCCTCAAGCATAATCGAACTTCTGGGCAAATTTGCCGTTGCAATGATACTCGCCCCACGCATGGGCTATTTCGGTATCATGATAAGCGAACCGCTCGTGTGGGCAGGTATGGCTGTAATGCTCGGTATAGGCTTTGCGGCAAATAAGACTTTCCGCCAAAATCATATATGCGAGCCTAAAGCAGAGAAATGCTGAAAATTTGATAAATAATTTTTGCAACTATTGATTTTGTCAAAGAAATGTGATATAATTAGTAAAAACATACAATATGCAGAAATGCCGTAAACAAAAAAAGACGAAAGGGGGAAGTGCCTGCAAAAAGCGGGCATAACATAGAAATGCTTTCAAAAATTTTGTCAAAAGAAGAGTGTGCAAAGTGCAGGATATGCTGCTGCTTTGACAGCTACGATATATGGGAAACACCGTATATCTCACCTACGCTTGCAAGCAAGATATTGCAGGAGTATGCCCCTAAGCAGGAGTTTATAAAAAAAGATAACCACTTCCTCTTCAAAATGGATAAGGAAAAGGACGCCGACCTCTATTATTGCCCAATGCTCGATAACGAAAAGGGCTGTATCCTCGGCGATGATAAACCTTTCGATTGCCGCATATGGCCGCTGAGAGTAATGGCACTGAACGAAACAAAGGTCATAACTCTTTCTCCGGTCTGTCCTAATATGAACGAAAAGTCCATAAAGGAGCTTACCAGAACAGCCAACGAGCTTTCAGACCAAATATTCCAGTATGCAGACGAAAATCCCGAGGCTGTAAAGCCTTATCTTGACGGCTACCCGATATTGGTGGTCGAGGGCAAGAAATATAAAGATACACTTGTATGATAAAAAGGGCAGCAAATTCGCTGCCCTTTTATTTTGCCTAAAACATATCCAGTGCGGTGTTTCTATGTAGAGGCGACCTGAGGTCGCCCGCTGATATTATTTTTCGGTAGCCCACCAACATCATTTTTTTCGACAAACAGACCTCACTGCTTGTTATCTCAAAAACAAATAATAAATAAGCCCGTATACCACGCTCGCCAAAGTTCCATAAAGGATAACAGGGCCGCTGATAATGAATATCTTCGCACCAAGCCCCAGTATATACCCCTCCGTCTTGAATTCCAGTGCAGGTGCAGCCACAGAGTTGGCAAAACCCGTTATCGGCACAAGCGTACCGGCTCCGGCGTGCTTTGCAATGCGGTCATACCACCCAAGCCCCGTGAAAAGTGCCGATAAAAACACCAGCGTCACCGATACCGACATGGAGGCGTTGTCCTTTGAAAGCCCGAAGTAAAGATACATATTCATAAGCGACTGCCCGATAGCACAAATAAGTCCGCCGAACAAAAACGCCTTTGGTATCGTCACCCACCACTTTGTACATCTCGCTGTATTGTGCCTTGCTCAAATTTATATCCATTTTGTTCTCGCTCCTTTTTGTTTCTGACTGCCAGTATTGTGCCACATAAAGCTCAGGTTATTCATATTTTAAGTGCACGATTTTCGTAATTTTTGGTCAATATGTTGCTATCAGGTTAATATTTTTATATATTTTAAACAAGTTTTGTACAATGTAAACGATTTATCAGAGGGAAATTTGTTTAAATAGTATCTTGAAAAAAATGCGAAAATTTTGTATCATATTCATTAGAGATATTCTATCTTGAGGGCAGTGTAACTGCCATTATTTATCAGGAGGTTATTATAATGAAAGCTAAAAAAATTCTTGCTGCTGTCACAGCTCTTTCTCTGACAACAGTAGTATTCGCATCATGCGGCGATTCATCTGATTCATCAAGCACACCTGCCGCAACAACAACTACAGCTGCTACTACAACTACAGCTGCAACAACTACAACAGCTGCTACAGAGGATTCTGCTGCAACAGGCGGCGGAGCAGGCGACTCAGCTGCAACAGCAGACAGCACAGCTGACTCAAAGACAGAGGGCGGCGATTCAGATTACACACCTGTAAAGACATTCGAGGGCTATGACGCATTCCTTATGTTCGCTGACAGCCAGTGGCTCTGGGGTAACTGGCAGGGTCAGGGCGAGGCTGATGCTACACAGGCATTCGGCGTTGACGCTGACGTAACAGGCGACGGTGAGTATACAGTTTCTATCACAAACGCATCTATCTCTTATGACGATCCGGACGAGGGTCTTAACCCACAGGTAGCTCTTGACGGCGACTATGCTGTTGGTGCTGAAGGCTGCGTAGTAATGTGCGTTGATATCATCGGTCTTCTTAACGGCGACACACTCAAGGGCACAGGCGATCCTAAGACAACTAAGGACGTTCCTGGTAAGTACAACGCTGACGATCTCAAGGTAGAGCTTAAGTCTATCAAGGCTGACGGTCAGGAAGTTGCATTCGATAAAGCTAAGATCAAGTGTGGTAACATCGAGGATAACAACAACTGCTACAGAATCGAGATCTACAACGATTACGGCGATACAGCTAAGGATTCTCCTATCGACAAGGACGACCTCGCATTTGAGGACAGCCTTGAAGTTACATTTACTATCGAGGGTCTTTCTGAATAATTTACTTATAAGACAAAATGAAGAGCAGACTGCGTTGACGGTCTGCTCTTTTTTGTTTGCCAAAATTGTAATTATAACCCTGTGACAGCGTGTGTGACAACTTTTTTGATTTTCGTGTCACACTTTTCTGTTGACATAAAAACGGCTGGAATATATAATTATATTATTATAGCTTTTCTATAATATCATCACATATTTTATTAATCCCCTATGAAAAAAGCTGCGGTACCCTCTTAATACCACAGCTTTTTTCTTTTTTTATTTATTCTGACTGTCTGTAACAAGACCGCCGTTATCTTCCATAAGCTTGAACGTTATCGCAAACTCACGCTCATCACCGTCATCAGTCTTTCGATAGACCTTGCAAGTAACCTCGTCCCCTGCCTGCTTGCCTGCAAACAGCGAGGCAATGTCAACCTCTCCGGCGGTGGACTTGCCGTCTATGGCAGTGATTATGTCGCCCTCTGTAAGCTCAGTGTTGGCAACATCACAATCAGGATTTATAGATACTATACAAATTCCCGACTTCACACCGTATAGCTCAGCCGTCGTGTCGCTCACCGCATAGTATGTCACGCCGATCTTGACCCTGCCCGAAACATAGCCCTTTTCCATAAGCTCTTCGATAATAGGCTTTGCCTCATCTATAGATACCGCAAAACCTATGCCCTCATAATCGCTTGACGCAAGCTTTGATGAGGTTATCCCAATGACCTGCCCCCACATATTGAACAACGCTCCCCCTGAGTTGCCTGGGTTTATGGCAGCGTCTATCTGTATGCAGTTCATTATTATAGACGAGTTTTCAAGCCTTATCCTGCGGTTCACCCCTGATACGATGCCCTTTGTCACAGTGCCGTAATAGCCCGCAGGCGAACCAATAGCTACAACGTCCTCGCCTGCATTGACCTGAGTTGAATCCCCGAACTCAGCCGCCTGCAAGCCCTGTGCCTGTATCTTTATCACCGCTATGTCCGTTGCAGCGTCCTGCCCAACGACCTTAGCCTCATACTCTGAGTTGTCGCTGAGGACCACCTTTATACCCGTTTCAGCCGCATTTACAACGTGTGCATTTGTCACGATATATCCGTCAGCGGACATTATAACTCCGCTGCCCTGTCCTGCCGCAACATATCCGCCCGACTTTGTGTACACCTCAATGGAAACCACCGCAGGAGAAAATCCCTTTGCAATGCCCTCCGCAGTGTACCGTCCGTCAGCCTGATAAAATTCATCATCAAGCTCAGGCTTTTCAGCCACAGGCAGCGTAAAGCTTATCTTTTTGTCCCCCGTGACAAGATTTCTCACCCAGCCGCTGCCCCTTATGGATGTTATAGATATCGCAATGCCAACGCCCATAAACAGCACCATAAAACAAAGCCTTACCATAGCATGGCGTGCACGCTCTTTGCGGCGGTTCTTTTTTCTCGCTATATCGGCAGCCTTCCAAAAATCCTCGTCCACCTTATCAGCCGCCACCGCACCCTCAGGCAGTTCATAATGCCCGTTTTCTTTGGCTGTATCTTCATTTTCATCATGCAGACAAGGCTGCTCTTCAAATTGCTCCATACGAGCCTCCTAGTCCTCCTCCGCCTTGTTAGGCAGCGTGAATACAAATTCCGTATACTCGTTCTTTACGCTCCTTACCATTATCTTTCCGCCATGGAGCTTTACGATAGAACGCACGATATTAAGTCCCAGACCAACGCCAGTCTTGTCAAGACCTCTTGATTTGTCGGTCTTATAAAATCTGTCGAACACAAGAGGCAGTTCGTCCTCAGACAGACCCTCGCCGCTGTTTCTGATAGAAATTCTCGTCATGTTGCCCTCAGGCTCAAAGTGGAACTCAATGTAACCGCCCTTGTCAACAAACTTTATGGCGTTCTCTATCAAGTTATACATGACCTGATGCACAAGGTCATTATCCGCATAAAGGGTCACTCTGTCAACGTCAAGACCCCTTACATCTATCTGTTTCTCCTCAAGCCTTGGCTCGAATGTCACAAGTGTATCGACTATCGGCTCAAGCACAGAGAAATACTGCAAATTCGGTTTAAGCTCGCCTGCCTCGATCTTTGCAAGATTGAGCATACTTCTTACAAGCCTTGCCAGTCTGTGGACCTCAGAAGAAATTATTTTAAGATAATATCTTTCCTGCTCCTTTGGTATCGTGCCGTCAAGCAGACCGTCCACAAAGCCGCCTATAGACGTCATAGGCGTTCTAAGCTCGTGAGAAACGTTTGCAAGAAAACTGTTTCGCATGGTGTCATAGCTTTTCAGGCTGGCAGCCATATCGTTAAAAGCGTTGCTGAGCTGTTCAAGCTCCGACGTAGAATAGTCAGGCAGCGTAACAGAAAAATCTCCCGCACCTATCTTCTTTGAAACTTCCGCTATCTCCTTGATAGGCTCAGTGAGTTTCAGCGTCATGAAATAAACCAAAAACAGCACTATAACAAGCACTATTATAGCGGAAACGATAAATATCTCCATTATATTGTAGATATAATCGTCCTGATCCGCCTTTGAGCTGAACGCAAGCACATAATACTCCGGACCGTTCGCCTTAAAAGACTTGCCTATCACATGGTACATCGCTTTAAAAGCTCCGCCCATATCCGAATAGACATACTTACAGCTGTCAGAAAAAGCGTCAAGCTCATTAACTGATATATTCTGAGGGCTGCACACAGGGTCTTTGCTGGAGTTCACAAGCACTGCTCCTGTAGCGTCGCACAGGATAAAGTCAGCGTTGCACGCCATTGAATACTCGTTCATCTGCTCCGTCACCGACTCTTTCCAGTCGGTAGGCTGATCCAGCATTTCTTCCTGCGTATATAAAGCAAGAGCCTTGGCGTTTTTCTCCAACAGGCTCTTTTTTTCGTCAATAAAATACCTTGAAGAAACCAGCAGTAATACCGTTCCTAAGCAAACAAAGCTTATAAGTATTACTGCTGAACAAATTACAAAGTATTTAAAGAATATGCTTTTACGATTACTCATGAGGTGTTTCAGCGACTTCAAACTTGTATCCTACGCCCCATACAGTTTTAAGTGCCCACTTGTCAGAAACGCCCTCAAGTTTCTCACGCAGACGCTTAACATGAACGTCGATAGTTCTTGAATCGCCATAATATTCAAAGCCCCAAACTTCGTCAAGGAGCTGATCTCTTGTATAAACTCTGTTCGGATTAGACGCAAGGTGGAACAGAAGTTCAAGCTCCTTTGGCGGTGTATCAAGCACCTGACCGTTTACTCTCAGCTCATATCTTGTCATATTTACTGAAAGCTTGTCATACTTGACTTCCTTTATCTCAGCCTCGCCTGACGACTGACCAACTCTTCTGTATACAGCCTTTATTCTTGCGATAACTTCCTTTGTATCAAAAGGCTTTACGATATAGTCGTCTGCTCCAAGCTCCAGACCAAGCACCTTATCAAATGTTTCTACCTTTGCGGTTATCATGATGATAGGCACGTTGGACTTCTTTCTTATCTCACGGCATACCTGCCAGCCGTCGATACCAGGCAGCATAATGTCAAGCAGGATAATATCAGGTTTAAGTGCGTTGAACTTTACTACCGCTTCCTCGCCGTCATGTGCAAGTATCACTCCGTAGCCCTCCTTCTCAAGGTAAAGCCTGAGCAACTCGCAGATGTTTTTATCATCGTCTACTACCAATACTCGTCCAAGTGACATATTTCATCTTCCTTTCATTTATTTACTCTTACCATTACATCGTTCCTATTTTTACACTTCTGAAAATTTGAACAAAAGGCAATAAATATTCAAATTGATATAAGTATTATAACAAATTCACAAACCCATTGTGTGAATATATTATTAATTTTTAATTAAATATAATAGTTTGCTCTAATTTAAAGTGGACGTCTGCAACAATATGTATATATTTAATTTAATTAATCAATATCTTTGGATTTTACTTACAAAGACCATGAAAATATTATTTGATTTTTGTGAACTATACTGTATAAAGTCCTTAAAAACAAACAGCCTCCGCAAGAAAACTACGGAGGCTGTCACTTCTTATATCAGATATTAGTCAGGGGAGCTTATTAATACATTCCGCCCATTCCGCCTGCACCAGCTGCGGCAGCTGCCATAGCAGCGTCAGCCTGTGGATCCTTCTTGTCTGCAACAAGACTCTCTGTAGTGAGGACCATTGATGCAACAGAGGCTGCGTTCTGGAGAGCTGAACGTGTTACCTTTGTAGGGTCAACGATACCGGCTGGTATCATGTCAACATACTCGGAAGTATAAGCGTTGAAACCATAGCCGACTTTTCTTGAACGGATTATCTTGTCTATGATAACGCTGCCCTCAAGACCAGCGTTTACAGCGATCTGTCTTACAGGCTCTTCAAGTGCCTTATAAACGATCTGAGCACCTGTCTTTTCGTCGCCGCTGAGTTTGTCAACGAGTTTCTTTACAGCTGGCATAGCGTTGATAAGAGCTGTTCCGCCGCCTGCAACGATACCCTCTTCAACAGCTGCCTTTGTAGCTGCCAAAGCGTCCTCTATTCTCAGTTTCTTTTCCTTCATCTCTACCTCAGTAGCAGCACCGACCTTGATAACAGCTACGCCGCCTGAAAGCTTAGCAAGTCTTTCTTGAAGTTTCTCTCTGTCAAAGTCAGAAGTTGTGTTCTCGATCTGTGACTTGATCTGACCAACTCTTGCCTTGATATCGTCGCTGTTGCCGGCACCGTCAACGATGATAGTGTTCTCTTTCTGAACGACTACCTGTCTTGCTCTGCCCAGCTGCTCCATAGTTGTTTCGCTGAGTTCAAGACCAAGCTCCGAAGAAATTACCTGACCGCCTGTGAGGATAGCGATATCCTGGAGCATCTCTTTTCTTCTGTCGCCAAAGCCAGGAGCCTTGACAGCAACGCAAGTGAATGTACCTCTCAGCTTGTTTACGATAAGAGTTGAAAGAGCCTCGCCCTCAACGTCCTCGGCGATAATAAGGAGCTTTTTGCCAGCCTTTACGATCTGCTCAAGAAGTGGAAGTATCTCCTGAATGTTAGATATCTTCTTATCTGTGATAAGAATGTAAGCGTCATCAAGGACAGCCTCCATTTTATCTGTATCTGTTACCATATAAGGTGCGATATATCCTCTGTCGAACTGCATACCTTCAACAACTTCGCTGTAAGTTTCAGCAGTCTTTGACTCCTCAAGAGTGATAACGCCGTCGGCAGTTACCTTTTCCATGGCCTCAGCGATAAGCTTACCGATATTCTCATCGGCAGCGGAAACAGCACCAACTCTTGCTATTTCCTCAGAGCCTTCTATCTTCTTTGAGTTAGCGATGATAGTTTCAACGGCAGTATCTACAGCCTGATCCATACCCTTTTTAAGTACCATTGGATTAGCACCGGCTGCGATATTCTTCATACCTTCTCTAACAAGAGCCTGAGCAAGCAATGTAGCTGTTGTTGTACCGTCGCCTGCTGCGTCGTTAGTCTTAGTAGCGACTTCCTTTACGAGCTGAGCACCCATATTCTCGAATGGGTCGTCAAGCTCAATTTCCTTAGCGATAGTAACGCCGTCGTTTGTGATGAGCGGAGCACCATACTTCTTATCCAGAACTACGTTTCTGCCCTTAGGTCCCAATGTTATCTTAACTGTATTTGCGAGCTTATCGATACCGCTCTGCAAAGCTTTTCTTGCGTCTTCGCCAAAAATTATATCCTTAGCCATTGTAAATTACCTCCGTTTGATATACTATTTATAATGTAGTTATGCTGTTTTAGTCAACAACTGCGAGAATGTCGTCCATTTTAACGATGATGAACTCTTCGCCGTCCAGCTTTACGTTTGTGCCGCTGTACTTAGAGATGAGCACCTTATCGCCCTTATTAACGCCCATTGTAACGTCCTTTTTACCAGGGCCTACAGCTATTACCTCAGCTACCTCAGGCTTTTCCTTGGCTGAACCTGTGAGAATGATACCGCTCTTTGTGGTTTCCTCAGCCTCTGTCATTTTAACTACAACTCTGTCCTGCAATGGTTTGATTGCCATGATAAGTTCCTCCTTTTATAATACCAATTATAAGCTTTGTAAAATATTGTGAGCTGCTGTATTTTTAGTCTTTTAAGCACTCTCACCGTTTGATTGTTAGCACTCATTCTTTCTGAGTGCTAATTATATTTTAGCACCTTTTTCGCAAAATTCAAGTCATTTATAGTCATTTGTGGGATTTTTGTATGATTGCACAATATCTATTAAGTCGCAAAATGATTTTGAGAGCATATTGTACAATATATTGTGGGGTATTGCAGGTCTGAAATCAGATTTTCGGGTGGGGATAAATGTATTAAATGGAGGTATGCGTATCAACAGTATCCATAATTGTAGGGGCTTGGCTCAATTTCGGTTTCACCGAAATGCGACAGCCCGTTCGGAGGGGTAACGCCGTGGTTTTGGTATCTTCGATGTTGAATTATTCGGGGTGACATGGTTGTGATAATCTCCGTTAATTCAATGGGCGAGGAATATCGGGACGCCCATTTCTGTGAAACAGAAATTGCGTCGCTCCCCTACAGGTGTGGTGAGATAGTTTGTATGGTTATCCAACCGTATTATCACCGTGGGTCTGTTTCTTCGACGGGCGAACGGTGTTCGCCCCT
>OLNY01000191.1_pt1 | contig 61284 bp, 54 predicted proteins | sample 1671981 | NCBI WGS metagenome assembly OLNY01 (sample SAMEA3136632, study PRJEB25190) | human gut metagenome | biome: human gut; feature: human-associated habitat; material: faeces | place: Austria | collected 2013
AGGTAGCGAAATTCCTTGTCAGGTAAGTTCTGACCCGCACGAAAGGTGTAACGATCTGGGCACTGTCTCAACAACCCGCCCGGCGAAATTGTAGTACCGGTGAAGATGCCGGTTACCCGCGACTAGACGGAAAGACCCCATGGAGCTTTACTGTAGCCTAATATTGGATTTCGGTATTTCACGTACAGGATAGGTGGGAGACAGGGAAACACAGGCGTCAGCTTGTGTGGAGTCGACCTTGGGATACCACTCTTGGAGTGCTGGAATTCTAACCTGCGGCTTTGAAGCAAGTCGGGGGACATTGTTAGGTGGGCAGTTTGACTGGGGCGGTCGCCTCCTAAAGAGTAACGGAGGCGCTCAAAGGTTCGCTCTGCATGGATGGAAACCATGCGTCAGAGTGTAAACGCAAAAGCGAGCCTAACTGCGAGAATGACGGTTCGAGCAGTAACGAAAGTTGGAGTTAGTGATCCGGCGGTATGTGAATGGAAATGCCGTCGCTCAACGGATAAAAGCTACCCTGGGGATAACAGGCTGATCTCCCCCAAGAGTCCACATCGACGGGGAGGTTTGGCACCTCGATGTCGGCTCATCGCATCCTGGGGCTGAATTCGGTCCCAAGGGTTTGGCTGTTCGCCAATTAAAGCGGTACGCGAGCTGGGTTCAGAACGTCGTGAGACAGTTCGGTCCCTATCTGTCGTGGGCGTAGGATATTTGCAAGGAGCTGTCCCTAGTACGAGAGGACCGGGATGGACGCACCTCTGGTGCACCAGTTGTCACGCCAGTGGCACAGCTGGGCAGCTATGTGCGGAACGGATAAACGCTGAAGGCATCTAAGCGTGAAGCCGCCCTTAAGATAAGATATCCCTTCTGTTTACAGAGTAAGACCCCTTGAAGACTACAAGGTTGATAGGCTCAAAGTGTAAGTGCGGTGACGTATTTAGCTAGCGAGTACTAATCGGTCGAGGGCTTAACCTTATTGGTTATGACTACTCCTTTTAACTAACAGCTTTATCATTATTCAATTTTGAGGATTCATTCCTCTTCACGAAGTCGGTGGCGTTTGAGTTGAGGTCACACCTGTTCCCATGCCGAACACAGTAGTTAAGCTCTTCTTCGCCGAAAATACTCGGACGGTAACGTCCCGGTAAGATAGGGTGCTGCCGACACCTATGCACCATTAGCTCAGATGGTAGAGCAACTGACTCTTAATCAGTGGGTCCTGGGTTCGAGTCCCCGATGGTGCACCAAATTTCCCGTAACGGGCAAATATATTTTTGCTCGCTGCGGTTTTTCTTTATATGCTGTTTATCAGCGTTCCATGGCCCGTTGGTCAAGCGGTTAAGACTCCGGCCTCTCACGCCGGCATCGGGAGTTCGATTCTCCCACGGGTCACCATCTTTTCCTCTCGCTTGCGTGAGGTATGTATGCAAGCTCTTTTAAGGCTTGCTATTTTTTTGCTCTATGTGGACCATTAGCTCAGTTGGTTAGAGCAACCGGCTCATAACCGGTGGGTCCGGGGTTCGAGTCCCTGATGGTCCACCACATTTCTTTATCTAGGGGTATAGCTCAGTTGGTAGAGCAGCGGTCTCCAAAACCGCGTGCCGAGGGTTCGAATCCTTCTGCCCCTGCCAATAGCTTATTCGGACAAGTTCAAGAAAGTGCTCTTGAGCTTGTCCGAACAAGCTTTATATAGTCTAAACTATACGCCTGTTGGTATTTAAACGGCTGTGCCGTTTTGGTTTGTTATATTGATGTCTTTCCTTTTGACGTGATCATGTTGATCCCTAGTCATCACAACTCAGAGTGACAAGCTCTGAAAATGCTGCTTGCTGTCGGTTACGCCCCTTGCACTGCCACAGCAGTGACGCTCGATTACTTTCTCGGTAGCTCAGCCTCACAAGGCATATATACTTGCTAGAGCTGTTGTAGCAGCTCATTACGGCACGTACTAGGTATCTGCATATATGCAGGCTCGCAAATGCGAAACTGTTAAGTACGACTGAAAAGATCAGCAGTTGTCTGAGATATCGTCGAGGTTACTTCATCAACCTTTATTCTTTTTAAATTGCTGTCAGCCGCCTGATCCGACTGTCAGACGGGTACAAAAAAAGCATTTATCAGAAGTTATTTGTAAACTTTCCGATAAACACTTGACAAATGTATCGTAATCGTGTATACTAAACACGAAACAAAGCATTCACTAAGGTCATCAGAGGTTTTGCTACAACTTCTGGGACTGATATACTTTTTTATTGGTCGTAAGAAGTATATCCTGTGGGTGCTTATTTTTTTGCACTCACTTGCTTTCTACGTGTTCAAATATACCACACTAACAAGTATTTGTCAACCCCTTTTTTCAAATTTTTTGACATATAACCTGTAAATTGTTCATTTTAGCCATTTTATTATATAGCGTTTTAGTTCATATATTTATATGCTTGAACGTAAAGAACCCTACCACACGTGGTAGGGTGTTCATAAAATTTGCAAATTATTCTACAAAAGAGTATAATATTTTTTGATCTTTAAGTTTTGAAAGAGGGGGTTAAATTGAAGATCAATAAAACTATCACTTTGGAAAAATATATAACTCAGCAATGGCTGCCACGCAAACAGTATGAAGTAAAGGTCAGTACATATACAAGGTATTGCGGACTCACCCGAAGAATAAATGCTGCTCTCGGCTATAAGAAACTGAAAGATATTACAGTTATGGATATCTATTCTTTCTATGATGACCTTAGGGAAGCTAAATCGGAGCAGGTAACTTTTACTCCAAATGAAACCTGCAGGAGGTTGTTAAAAGGGGGATATACAAGACCTGAAACTGTTCGCCTTACTGGAATGGGTATGGGAACGGTAGACGCTCTCAGAGCGGGTAAAACAGTTAGCTTAATGACTGCTCAAAGGACCTCAGCTCTGCTTTCGCTGCCCATTGATATGCTGTTTATGGAGAATGATCGGTTTCTTTCGGATAGAACGATAATGCACTATCACAGGATACTTTACTCAATTTTTAAGGACGCAGCTTATGATGAAGTTATCAGACATAATTTGATGGCTAAAGTCAGGGTGCCCAAACTTGACCTCTCAGAGGAAGCACGTTATCTTGATTTAAAAGACGCTGAAACTGTTCTTTCTGCACTAAATAAGTATGGAAAGTATCCATACACAGAGCTGCTGACGCTCATCTTGTTTACAGGAATGCGTCGAGGAGAAGCCTGTGGTCTGGAATGGGAGGATATAAATTTTGAGCAAGGTTCTATAACTGTTCGTCGATCAAGCTATTATCTTCCGAACGTAGGTGTATATACAGATACACCTAAAACAAAGCTGTCAAAGCGTATCATAGCGATCAATAAGAAAGTTATCAATATTCTTCTTTCGGTCAGACGGCGGCAGTCGGAGCTTGGTATTGTCAGTAACAGAGTATTTACCTACAGAAACGGGAAACCGTTAAATCCAAGCTCTGTTACAAAGTATTTTCACAATTTCATAGAGGAACATGATTTGCCAAGCTGTTGTGTGCATACACTCAGGCATACCAATGCGTCACTGCTCATTGCTGCCAAGACACCGATAACAACGGTTGCTGGTCGTCTGGGTCACTCAACCCCTGAGATAACTCTGAGATTGTATGCTCATCAGATATCCGAAGAAAACAAGAAAGCGGCTGAGGCGATTGAGAAAATGCTGTAAATAGATTAAGCCCTACCACGTGTGGTAGGGCTTTGTGTTATTCAAAATTGCTAAATCGTGATATCATACTCATTGCTGCAAGAAAACTATCAATCATAGGAGATGTAAAACTATAATCATTAAGCTGTATTCTAGGTGCTCGAGTGATATTAGTGAAAATATAATTATATATAGTTTTGCAATTTGCTTTATACGATTGCAAATCGCCTGTTGTGTCTAACTTAAAATAGGTATTAAAGTCATATTTGGTACTTTTATCAGAATGATATTTATCGAAAATTTCTATGAATAGGTCTAAACGGTTTCCACTAACGAATTCTTTGTATTCATTTATACTATGTAGTTTTAATGCTACTAAAATTGGTGCAACATATGTGCCGAGAAAATAATAGGCATTACTTTGTTCGTAGTTTACATAAATAACGAGCTCATTAATGATATTTTGCTGAATAAATTTTACTTGTTTAAAATAACGATCTATGGTACGCATTGAAAAATGAAAGAATTTTGCAATAATTTTATCAGCAGCAAGACAAACTTCCATTTCATTTTCGCTATTAGGCCAAAGCTTTTGAGTGTTAATGAATCTATTTATATCTATACTATTCAAGCCAAGCCTCAAATCAAAAAATCTGTCAAGATATTGATAAGCATTAAAAGAATTTCCATAATACTGTTTTATAGTATTTTGCAATTCAGATAAGTTAACGGAAAGCACAAATATAATATCAGGGCTTGAAAAGTAGTGCTTGATACGTTCGAGTGTTTTCACAGCATAAGTGGGGTTACATCGGTCTAGCTCATCTACAAATATTATTAATTTGTTACCTAGTTCTATTTTTACCTCTTGAAGAAAGGTTGATATTTTTTCTTTGAGGTCTTTATTATTCCGTATTTGATCAAATGGATTAGTGCTAGATAGTTTTTCAATAGTATCTTTAGAAGATACTCCAAAGAATTTTGTCGTTAGCATTTCAGATATTGATTTTAATAATGTCGTAGGTATTTGACTAGCATCGTTTCTTGAAAAATTTTTTATATCGTAGTCAAAAGCCGTTATAATTTCGTATAATATAGAAAGCAATGGATCGGCTTCACCGTCATTTTCCCAGGCATCATAATATACAGTTATTTGTGAAACTCTGTTTATATCACCAAACTTTTCTTGAATATTTGTAGCGTAAGTTTTATCAAGTTTCCCATTATATGCGTCTATAATCATCTGGACTTGTTTGATAAAAAATGTTTTTCCGCTGCCCCAATCGCCATCAAGAGCAATGGTGCAGCTATCTTCGATTGAGTTTAACAATTCTACAAACTGACTAAGTTCTTGAAATCGGCCTAACGGATCGTCAAGTAATGTTTTCTGGATGTTTTCTTCGGTTGGATTTAATACGGAAAATTTCATAGTTGTACCTCCTACAATGTTCTATTTACAGTATACAACATTTTTACATCTTTTTCAAGACGCATATATTATATATAATAGTATTTGCAGAGTAAATGATTTATAGATACTTGACATTTTACTGAAAGTAGAGTATAATATAGGTGAAGATAAGGTGCGAGGGTAACACCATAAAGAAATCCCAGTTGAAGATAAGGTGCGAGGGTAACACTTTAAAGAAATCCCAGTTGAAGATTTTCCCCTAGTACAACCTGTACTAGGGGATTTTGATTAGTTTGACTAGGGGATTTTGATTAGTTTGAAAGAGGAATAGCATGAAAAAGAAATATGAGATAAATTACTTATCAGAGGATTTTTTTAAAAAATATGACTCCAAACTTTTTCCTGAAATTGAGCATAAATTAAATCGTCCTTATTTAGTCCTTGTTTTAAAAGTCGAAAATAATACATATGCTATTCCATTTAGAACAAATGTATCACATAAAGCTTGCTATCGTTTTAAAAATTCATCAAGAGATACTCATAGTTTTACTGGTCTTGATTATTCAAAAGCTGTTGTAGTAAATGATGATAGATATATTGGAACGGCTGCTTTTATTGATGAAAAAGAATTTCTAGAATTAAACAGAAAATATTACTTTATAATAAAACAATTTTCAGCATATGTTAGTGGGTATAAAAAATATGTAGCTGGAGAATTAGATGACTTTTCTTCAAAGAAATATAGATATTCTACTTTGCAATATTTTCATTCTGAAATTGGTATATCAGTAAAACAGAATATTGAGCCGAAAGAAAAAGCAGTTGCTGCAAGCACAGGTGTGCCTGCAATTCACCCTGCTGTCATACGCAGGCGTAGAAATACGGGGAGATCTCGCTAATCCATTATATTAAAATGCTAATTGCATTATTGACATTCTGTCGTTTGTGTTGTATAATATCAGTGTTGCAAGTTAGATGAGCTTGCAGCGGTTGTCCTGACCGTGTAAAAATGGGAGCTATTAAAGACGGGAGTCCTACCGTGTAAAATAAATGGGATCTATCAAAGGCGGAAACCCAACCGTGGTAATTAAATGGGTACTTAAAAAGTCGGGAGCCCTACCGAGCAAATAGGATCAAAAGCAGTACAGGTGTCCTGCTTTTTTATTTTGAATTATACTTGACATTTTGTCACAAGTAGAGTATAATATAGTTGAAGATAAGCAATGCTTATCATATGGAGGTCTTTGACCTTTGTAAAAAGAGGTAGTCCCTACCGTATAAGTGGGAGTTTTAAAAGCAGTGGACCCTACTGTGAGTGGGAGTTTTAAAAGCAGTGGACCCTACTGTGAGTGGGACCTATAAAAAACTTGGCTGCGGTATTTATATCGCAGCCTTTTTAATGAAAAACGGGTGAGAAGTATGAAAAAGAGTAGATTACATCTGTATACATTAGATGTCAAATATGTTCGTGATCTGGCTAATGTCGATGATAGAGTTATGTCAGTGTCGCCCCAACAACATAAGGAAAATAGACCTTTTGTGGGAATAATAATTATTATGGAACAGTATAATTATTGTATTCCAATGACATCGCCTAAGCCTAAGCATAATAAAATGAAAAATGATCTTGATTTTTCTAAAATATTGGATTCAAATAATCATTTAATTGGAGCCCTAAATTTTAATAATATGATTCCAGTTTCAAATGATGTAATCCAAAAGTTAGACATTCGTCCCAGCAGTAGTGATACTCCGAAAGAAAGAGCATATAAGGAGTTGTTAAATAATCAGCTCGACTGGTGTAATGATAACATTGATAATATAATCAAAAAGGCAAACAAGCTTTATCGCTTAATTACTCAAAGCCCAGAAAAATCCTTTAATCTCACACGCCGTTGCTGTGATTTCAAAAAGCTTGAGGCTGTTCTCGAAAGACGTTTGGCTAAAACGCAGTCAAACGAGTACGAGCCGAAAGAAAAAGCTGTTGCGGCAAGTGCAGAAATTCCAGTTAGACATCCAGCCATTATACGCAGACGCAGAAATACAGGCAGATCCCGTTAGGGTCTGTCTGTTCTTTGTTTATTGAAAAGCTTGATCAGAACTTTGAGCCGTCCGTCGTCATTATAGAAAAGCTGTTCGCCATAAAGCCTTTCAACTGCTTTGTCCAGATTGATATGGGCAAGCAGCAGCTCAGGCGGTAGGTCATTATAGACATTGCCGAGAGACTGGTCTTTGTACTTTGATCGCAGCTCAAGTATCCTTGCAGCAAGCTGAGAGATATTTTCTTTCTGCTCAGTAGTGATATTTTCAGGAAGAGGGAAGTTCTTGTAGCATAGGATGTTTGAGTACCGAATACGCATCTCAAGACGTCCGCAAAACATTCTTACCCAGGCATTGTGCATTGATGATGATAGCAAACCGAAAAGAAAAATGTCTGTGTTGGGTATTATGTACACACTGTCATTGACCATTACACGCTCTTTGCAGTAGATAAGCGGTACATATTTTCTTTTTTCGGAGGAATGCCGGGGAATGACTATACTGTTCGAGTATCCACCGTCGGTCACAACATATTGACGCATTGTGGTCGCCAGCATATTATGGGCAGTAACAAACCTGCAGGTCAAAAGTCCGCTTACTGTTCGCTGTTCGGCTTGGTATCTTGTTAGTATCGTCGTTTCTGTTCGCCGTCCTATGAGCATTGTTGGACGACGATCGTTAAGTCCCTCAGGGTAGAGATATATGTCGTCATAGTCCGTCAGGTAAGCGTTGATATGTGAAACTGTTCTGGCACTTTCATGACCGTCATCTGACACTGTCATGAGCTGCTTGTTAGGCATATCTTTAGCACTGAAAGCGGTTATAACGCAACTCAGGTCTATTTTTGAGTTCGATATATCCGATACCCAACGAAAGCTTTTATATGCCCAATTTATGTGCATTTTGTACTTGTCAGTCACAGGTTCCCAGATGAACTGTACCTGCGAGCCTTGACAAACAGAATTGGTAGTGAGAAATGCACATTCTGTTTGAGGATGTGTAGCACAATACTGTGCTGCTTTGATTATCCAACCTGCAGAGTAATCTACAGAAGCTGAAGCAGAGTCAGCAAAAAGCTGTGTTTGGCTGAAAGACTGTTCTTTGTGGTTAAACATGAATGGCGGATTTCCTACGATATAGTCGGCAGATATTTCGTCCCAGTCAAAGTTCAGAGCGTCTATGCAGCGTATATCACCACATTCAGATAAGTCAATGGGAGATAGGGGAGTCCTAAACTGTTCGGCATAGCGTTTCTCCTCAAGTCTTGCTGCAGCAAATAAAGCTGTTCGGCATATGCAGGCTGCTTCTTCAGATAGCTCCAACCCGTGAAACTTCTTGGTACTCAATGGTTTGACAGATGATAGTCCTCGTGAGAATGTAAGACGCATGGCGGAAAGTCCAAGATATGACTCGATAAGAAAATTTCCACCGCCGCAGGCAGGGTCGAATACAGATATCTTACCGAGCTGTTTGTAAAGCATAGCGACTTCTTCAGCATTTTTTGCCTCTGAAAACTGGTCAAGGAACTTATCTATCAATAGTCTATCGATGATACGATGAACGTTTTGCATGGATGTGTAGTGTGTTCCTGTTGCACGTTGGTCAGAACGGCTTAGTGCAGCCTGATGTACAGCTCCCATTATGCTTGGATTTACATCTTTCCAGCTTATGCTGCACAGTTTCTTCATTGCATAGTGAGTATCTTCCGAAAGAAAAATGGTTTTTGGTTTAGTCATAAAAGGCGGCAGGTCGGCGATAAACTGCATAATTCTTGACGGAAAAGACGCAGTTTCAGAGCTTAAAATAAGCTGAGTAAAGGGCTTCCCCATGAAAATGCCGCTTTCTTCACAGTAAAAGCAGAAAATGATGTGCAAAAGAAAGTTTCTCACGTCATCAATGCTGTTCTTGTCTGAAACAAGCTTGCGAACAAGGTTTTGTAAGTCATATAAAGTTTTGTCTTTTATCATAACATATTCTCCTAACATAAATTATTCCTTTTTCGGATAGATAAAACTAAGTGGGTCATAGATATGACCTGTCAAAATTGCCCCTACCCTTAAACAAGAAATGCGGTCCTGCCCGACTTTTTTTTAATTTTTTCTCATAACCCCTTGACAAATCCTCTAGTTGGTGATAGAATTTATGTAAATTCAGTGATTTTCTAGAGGTTGCTGGGTTATGAGTTTTGTGGGGACCGCTTTGGGCAGCGGTCCTTTTTTTGCACTTTTTTCGTATATGCCCAGTAACGAATTCAAAAACATAGTATCTGTTCTCCCCAAAGTCGCCGTACGCTGTTACCTGATAACGCCTGTGTATGACCTTGAGCTTGATGAGCTTGTTCACAAGAGCCATAATCTCACTTCTTTTTACGCCGAGCATTTTGGCAAGGTCAGAGTAGCTATGAAAAAACATTTTGCTGCTGTTCTGCTTGCACTTGCAGAACAGGCAGTAGCACCTCAGCTCCTTTGCTGTCAGACGTTTAGCTGCTTTTCTGTCCACCCGAAAGAAACGATCACCTATCGCCTCAAGAGTGTATGTGTATGTACCAAGGTGTCTGTTAGCCTTTACAGAGCGTTCTCTGGATATGATGACTCCTGCCTTGATAAGCCTTTTGGTTGCTCTTGCAACGGACTCTACGCTGATACCGCAGGCGTCGGCAATGGTTGTCTGCTTGACCTTAACGTATATGCCGTACATATTTACGTTGCCATATGCCTGAGCCATAGAATAAAGAAATGCTGCCATAGCAAAGTCTGATGGCAGCATTTTCTTTTCTGTAAGGCTGTTCGGCAAATAGTAGTAACTTAGTTTCATGAGGTCTCCTCTTAAAGATTTGATAGTACAGTTTGTTGTTTTTTTCTGAGGATCAGATTACTAAGGATCTCAAACTGTTCGTCGGTTATAGTACTTCTGTTTTTTATTTTGGCTCTGTTGAGGAGCCTTTCAAGGGTATCTATGTCGATCTCCTGCATAGCTCTGCTCCACTCACCGTTGGTGGCGTTGTTTATCGCCTCCAGAGCAGCCTTCTGAGGTGAAACTATGATACTGTCAGGTGAATTTACAAACCTGTTCGGCACTGCTGACGTTTCTTCAGTCTGGATCAGCTCCTGACTGTTCTTTTCGGAAAGATGATCCAGCGGAGGATCACTTTCATCTGGACGCTGTTCTGCATTTGGCTCAAGATACTTAAACGGGAAGAGCGTTTCTGCAAGAGGTTTTCCCTGCGATTTGAACTCTATGTCGTCAAGCTCTGCTGTTCCAAGGTTGAGCTTATAGAAGAACTTGAAGTTGGACTCGATCGGATACATACGGTGGTGCTTGACAATAGTGTCGCCCTCTTGCAGCACACCAAGCTCCGTGGGCGTTTTTAGCTGCTTTCCTTTATATGCTCTGCTCTCCGAAAGTTCCTCAGAGAGCTTGCCTGAGTATGTCTTATACTGCACTGTCTGACTACCGAGAATATTGGATATGAACTGATTGGTGTCAGGGTCACCTGAATAGATATACACCCAGTTGGCACAGTTTTCACGGATAGTCTTGGCGTCATCGGGATATTTTGAGTCCAGCTGATTTAAGCCCTGTATGTATAAGTGCCAACCAATGTTTCTCGAACGTGATACTGTTATCTTGCTATCCATACCTGGGATAGTAACAAGGTTGCAGAACTCATCGAGAATGTAGTTGACACGGCGGGGAAGTGTTTTCATACTGTTCTTAGTAAGATATTCTACCATACCTAAATAGCTCTGATTGATGAACATAGAGGCTATGACGTGCCTTGTAGGACGGTCATCAGGAATTATCATATATATGGCAAACGGCTTCTCGCTTGCGATAAGCTCGCCTAGGTCTATATCGTTGCCAGAGGTGAGCTGTGCTATACCTGTGTCAAGACCGAATATGCCGATATTGTCTGCAAGTGTAGCGAATATGCTCGCCCGCATATCACCTTTAGCAAAGTTTGATGTGGCATACGCTGCCTTTGCGAGGGATCCGACGGGAAGTCCTTTGAATATCTCGTCAAGTCTGTTCTTGGCTATTATGTTGCCAAACGGATCCGTTTCCTCGATCTCCTGTCCGTATTCGATGAAAAACTGGTAGACTGAGTGCATATTGACTTTATCGAGCTGTTCGTGCTTGTAGCCCTGCTCGATCATATACAGTATCAGTGCCGACAGCAGCGATTTCGCAGACGAAGGCCATATAGGGTCTGATTTGGGGTTGTGGGTCAGCGTTGATGCCATTGTGTCGATATATTCTGAAACCTTGGACATATCAAGGTTGTTCTTCTTACAGTATACATATTCGTTTAAAATAAAAGTGAGCGGATTCCAACGTGATGACCTGTTAGTGTCCCTAAGATTAAGTATAACGACCGTATAGCCTTCTTTTTGCATTATCGGATAGGTCGATGAAAATATCTCACCCTTTGGGTCATTGAAGATCACGGACTGTTTGTCCTTGCCGCAGGCAAAAACTCTTGCCTGCTGAAGAACGTGCGACTGGGTCTTACCTGAGCCTGTTGTACCTATGATGAGTGAGTGATTGTTCTTCGGGTCAACGTAAAAATAGCCATACTTGCAGGCTATAAGCGGTCCTGTTTTGTCGGCTTTTTCGAGTTTCTTTTCGGGTATTCTGATAAGATTTTTGTTGAGCTCACGTTTTGTCGCCCACCTGTCGCTGCCCTCAAGGTCCTTATATCCTCTATTGATTTCTATCTGCCGTGAGATCTTCATAAACAAAAAGATAGCCAGTGCGAGGGATATGAGGACAACATCATTTGTCTTGAGCAGTCGGGGCTTTGTCCAAAAAAACTCTTTCCGAATAGAAAAGCTTGACCATATTTCACCTACCTTGTCTTGATTTTGCTGTGCGGCTCGGTTAATTGTGGAAAGCTCATCAAGGGTGTTAAAGGTCAGGCATACAATGCCTGCAATGGCAGCGGTGAGCACCGCCAACAACAGGACCCTGCCTATTGCTGAAAGTATTTTGTGTTCTTCATTCATTGTTCTTCCTCCCTACCACGTGTGGTACATCTGTTTATCGGTAGTAGACTTGCTGAGCTGCCTGCTGTCGATATTTCTGTTCTTCTTCGTCACGCTCGACCTGTGCCATCAGCTGTTGTGCTTTGGCTGCCATATTGCTGTACGTCCTTCGCATTATGCTGTTCGCCGCTGCTCCCAACCTTATCTTATGTTGTATCTGCTCGCGACGATTTCTAAGCAGCTCACGGGCATATTCATTGCCGTTTTTAGCTGCTAACCTTAGCCAGTAGTCTGACTGACGGCACTTGTTCTCCCTTGCATACATTACTGCCAATTTCAGCTGAGCAGGAGCGTTGTTTTGAGCTGCGGACTCAAGGAGATACTTCTCAGCTTTGGTGCGGTCATAGTGTTCCTTTTGCAAATAAATGCAGCCAAGTGCATACTGTGCATGCTCGTTATTGTTTTTATCCGCACAAGGCGTAAGATATTTTGCTGCCTTTCTATAGTCACGCTTGCGGTCTGTGAGATACAGCTTTCCAAGCTTGTATGAGGCATATAGATTTTCTTTTTCGGATGATGAAATAAGAAGCTGTTCTGCTTCATTAATGCGATCCTGCGACAGATAAAGCTTGCCAAGAGCATATTCTCCAATGCCAAGCTCATCATCAGACCCTGCAAGGTACTGTTTCAGAAACTGTTCGGCTTTGCTGTAATCCCGCTTTTCCTCGGTCATGTATATCCGTCCGAGAGAAAAAGCTGAATAGGCATTGCCTTTCTCTGCAGACTTGATAAATAAGTTTTCTGCTTCATCTATACGTTCCTGAGAGATATATAGCTTGCCAAGTGTGTATCTTCCAATGCCAAGCTCATCATCAGACTCCGTAAGGTACTGTTTCAGGAACTGTTCGGCTTTGCTGTCATCCCGCTTTTCCTCGGTCATGTATATCTGACCGAGAGAAAAAGCTGAATAGGCATTGCCTTTCTCTGCTGACTCGATAAATAAGTTTTCTGCTTCATCTATACGTTCCTGAGAGATATATAGCTTGCCAAGTGTGTATCTTCCAATGCCAAGCTCATCATCAGACTCCGTAAGGTACTGTTTCAGGAACTGTTCGGCTTTGCTGTCATCCCGCTTTTCCTCGGTCATGTATATCTGACCGAGAGAAAAAGCTGAATAGACGTTACCTTTCTCTGCAGACTTGATAAAAAGCTGTTCTGCTTCGTCAATTCGATCCTGAGCAAGACGCAGCTTACCGAGCTGGTACTGAGCCTGATTGTTTCCATTGTCAGCAGACTCCAGGAGGTATTTTTCCGCCTTTGCCAGGTCAACATCTGTTCCTTTTCCCTTTAGATACATAGTACCTAGTCGATAGCTTATACTGTCCTCGTGACTTTTCTCGTATATCGCAGTAAATCCAGTGAGTGCCTGAGTGTAGTGCTGCGTCGCTTTCTGTTCATCAGCTTTAACACCCTGTCCAAGCTCATACGCTTGTCCGAGGGCGTAGCTTGCAAAAGGCATATCACCTTTGCAAGCAAGAGCTTTCTCATAATAGCTGACTGCCATGGTCATATCCACTTCCACACCAGAGCCAAACTTATACATATTGCCCAGGGAGAAGTATGCAAATCTGTTCTCGCCTGCTTTTTCATAGTATTCTCTTGCAGTTTTGTAGTCCTGCACCGTGCCAAGTCCCTTGTCATACATCTTACCGACCCTGTAGCATACGTAGGAATGCTGCCAGCTTGGAAGCTGTTTGTCCAATAGTTTCTGAAAACCATCAAGTGCCTCAATATAATTCTGTTCGCTGAGTGGGGAGAAATCGTAATGCTCATCTGACATTATGTGATAGAGCTTTCCAAGGTCATAAGTTGCAAGAACGTTTCCACTATCGCTTTCCTGGGCAAGTAATTCAAGTGCTGCAGGCAGGTCTTTGGGTAACTTCTTGCCGTCGGCTGTTCGTGAGCCGTACATTAGATCAAGTGCCTGCTTGTATCTGTCTGACCATTCAATTCTGAGCTGTGCTTTTGTTTTTTTTTCGGACAGATGAAATTCCTGCGGATATGGATACAGGTCAGTTTCAGGAATAGGCGGCTCGTCAAACCACATTTCTTTTTCGGGTGGATGAGCGTCCATAGAGGCATACAGCGAATTGTAATATTCCTCGTCAAGGCTGTTTGGCTGCGAATATTCTGGCGTATCCATTATGGCGTCTGTATCTTCCACGTAATGTGGCGGCAGAAACTGTTCGTCAAATGGGGATCCGTTAGTTTCGTGATCGTCGATGGAGGCTAATGATGACGCAATGTCCTCCTCATCGGGACTGTTCTGCAAAAAAGAAGGCGTGACCGGCTGGACATCATCATATCTGTCCTCCAATGGCAGCTGTGGCTGTTCTTTTATATTTTCGGAAGGATGAGCCTGCGGTGGGGGAGCCGACCGCAGCTGTTCGGAAAGGGGCTCAAGATCTTCGAGAAGCTGGTTGCCAAGTTCCTTGTAAAAAGCCTCAAGTCTGTTTGGCTTAAAGGTACTGTACAGGTGACGCTCGCCTTCACCGTATATCTTTCTCAAATATTCTGTTCTGCTGTCAAGCATATCGTTGTACCGCTGCCAGAGAGAGCTTAGCTGTGGGTCTGAGGCTATTACTGCGTCAACTGTTCGGTCAATATCTGTACGAAACGCACTCATCTTTGGTCTGCCGTATTGCCACCCGCCTTCAGGCGGCAGCTTGTCTGCAAGACGTATAAGCTGTTCGGCACAGCTTTCATAGCCCTTAGACAGCTCAGGTTTTATCTCGTTTCGCTCCAGCTTAGTCAACTCTTTTGAAAAGTCGCTGCCCAGTATCCTGTTCACTATCCGTGACTTGAGCTTGTCAAATGCCTTGACCTCGATACAATCCTTGTCACGGTATACCTTGCAGCGATCCTCTCTCCGCTCGTATTCACAGATAGAAAAATGAATGTGGATATTGTCTGTGTTGGTATGTATCGCACCAGTCCAGTAGACATTGTCGCTGTCGAGCTTTTTTGACGTGGAGATCATAGCGTTGATACCCTCACGTCCAAGCTGTTTGATACCGTGAACATCAAGCCTGCCGTTGGAGGTCATAAGACCGTTCTCAATAAGAAAGTTGTTGTCAAATGAAACCACGCCATAATATTTAGGACAGCCTGCGTCACGGCTCACTGTTTCGAGCTGACGATATTTTTCCTTATCGTATCCGTTTAACAGATCTGACTGTTCGTTGAATAGTCCATCTGATTTTTCTTCGTTTGACATATAGTCGATGAAGTCTTTGTATTCGTCATTGAGGTGACGTGTCTTGTCGAATGCTTCGGGGCGGTCCATATATTCCAGGAAATCATAACCGCCTATTGCCCAGTCATAGGTGAAACCTAACGAGAATATTACTGCGGGTGTTGACATACTATCGCTCCCTATCTCTTATTAATGGTGTCAAGTCTGTTCTTTAGCTGCTTTTGGTGATATTCGTTTTTGCTTTCCTCCAGCCAGTGGCAGGGGAGATCGTCAGCAGAGAAGTAACCCTCTGAGTCATTGAACTGCATTTTTTCGATGAATGAGTTCAGCAGATTGAGCAGATGAAAATTCTGTTCTTGAATTTTCGCAATTCGCCGCTTGATCTCGACTACCTCGTCAGGGTGCTCCTGCTTGTCCCTGTCTGCGTACTCCTCGATAGCCCACTTGACGATCTTCGACTCAGTTGTGTCATTATTCTTTGCCAGCTCTTTGAGGAGGTTATTGCATTCTTCCGTTATCGCTACTGTTTTTTTCATTTCCTATGACCTCTTTTCACACTTCCATATTTATGTAATTTGAGCTTTGAAACGCCGCCAAAACCTGCATTGGAGTACAAGAGCATAAAGGTATGCCCCAGCAACCCTTGGAAATCTCGGTAGTACCGAGATTTATCCGTCCTTAAAGTGGGGCGTTTTTGCTCGTTTTTCTGTACAACGCCATACGCTTTCTGTATATTGACATAATAATTCTGTACTTTGCCATACGTTTTCTGTAGCTTGCCATAATGTTTCTGTACGTTGCCGTAACATTTCTGTATATCGCCATACGCTTTCTGTACAATGCCATACAGTGTTTTTCATTTATTCTTCCGAAAAAAGAATTATTTTTTGCTATGATTATGTGATTTTTATATCAATTCTTATCATCACTTTCAGTAAGCTCGGCGTAAAAAACTGCACGAATGTCATTTAAGACTTTCATCATATTTTGCATTTGTATCTCGTTTTTTTGCAAAATATATTCAGTTTTTTTGCTTTGCTCATCTATGCTTTCTTTGCATATCTCACGCATCACAGGCGGGAATGCCCTAAGAAAAAATGTGTTTTGCGATGTAAGATACATTGATATAACGTATGTTATAAACTGATTTCTTGACGAAAAGCACTCGTCCTTTATGACTTTATCCATTTGCTGAACAAGCTGTTCATCGTTGATCCTGATCTTCATTTCCATAGATTTTTACCATATTGGTTGAATATCATTCGCACATATTTTATATGTCCCATCGTGCCATACACGCAATTCACCTGTTACTTTTACTGAAACCCCAGTGGTGAGATTGGTTTTTGCAAGTGTCGCATTTTTAATGTCACATACATATATCGTAAATTCATCATATATCACACGTTTTTTCTTTTCGGAATTTCTCGGAACTTTTATCATAAAGGTAAGTGCGAAAGATGCATTGGGTATCTCTTTGAGCTCGCTTGACAAAAATCCTTTTACAGTTATTCTGTTGTTTTTATTATTGAATGCCATTGTTTTTTACCTCCGTTTTTATTGTAAATATTTTGTAATATATTCGTATTCAGTGCCAAATTTCTTAGCTGTTTTCCAGCCCTTTGTGCTTGTTTTGAAAAGCCTTGGTGCGACATACAGAAAGAAATATTGCTCATATGAATATGGGTTTATATCAAATATAAGCTGTCCGTTGAGGACGTTTTCAACTGTCTTTTCGCCGTTTCTGTCAATGCAGATCTCTTCACTGTTCTGTGGCTGATAGATCATCATAGCACTTTCACAGCTGTTTGAAATGTTGCAAAGCACAATGTTGTCATAATACAATTTCACTGTTTTGCGTGGATAAGAATTGATATTATCAAGGTAAGTTATCTGCATATACGTTTCATATGCGTCTATCTCAATGCCTGTTCTTCTTGCATTTATCAATGTTTTCATCCTTAAAATGGCAAGTATTACAAGCACAACTCCTATTATAGGGACTACCTTTGCAGGCATTTTCCAAGGGATAATATCCGAAAGAGGAATAAGAACATAGCCGATTATGAGTATTACGAATGCTCTTGCTCTTTGTGCCTTAAAGTTTTCAGGAGCGGCTGACAGAATTTCAGACTCAAATCTTTTGCGGTCTGCTTTCAAAGGGTACTCGAAAAGTAATTCTTCATTCATAATATTTACCTCTATTCTACTGTTATCATACAACTTGCTGTTACCGAGCTGTTACTTGCAGATCTGGCTGTTATTATTGCTTTTCCTTTTGCTTTTGCGGTAACGCTGCCGCTGCTGTCTACTTCTGCAATATCAGTTCTGTTTGACTCCCAGACGATACTTCCCATTGCATTTGAAGGAGAAATAACTGCTGTGAGCGTTGTGTTCTCACCTATGCTAAGCTTAACATCATTGTTGCTATAGCTGCTTTCAAGCCTTAGTCCCTTTATTTCGGGAGGTGTATAGGCAGTAGTAACGGTTGTAGTTGTATACTGCTGCGTTTGTCTTTGTGTCTGACGCTCGGTCTGAGGCGGCTCAGTATTGTTGTTATTATCGTCATAGTACTGTGGCTGTGTGTTGTAAACATACTGTTCTTGGGTTTGCTGTTCTGCATTTGTATCGTCACTTTTTGCCGTAACTTTGACTTCTTTTTCAGACGATGTTTCAGTTTCTTTTTCGGTTGAAACACTGACCGTTGTTGATGAAGTCGCAGTTGAAGATGTTATAGGAACGGTCGTTGTAACAACAAACGTGCCCTGCGGGTCAATGACTTTATCGGTGACTGAGCTTTCGTCAGCGGCTGTTACAGGGGCTTGTGTTGTGTATGTCTTATAGTCGTTCTTCGTCATTCTGAGCATATCCTGCACGTCTATTTTGACGTAGCTATCATACTTTTTACCCTCGTGAAACTCGCCTTTTATTATGTCGCCGAACTCGTCATAGGTGTCCTCATCATAGTAGTCAGGTTCTTTTGATATGAAATCTACTTTGATGTAGCATATCTTTTTGGTATCAAAATCTGTACAAGTGACGGTCTGTTCGCCGACTGCTTTATCCTGCGTGTTGTATGAAAGCTTGGTGTTGACCGTATCCTCTGTTGAGTATGTGACATTGTATATCTCTGGAATGCTGTTTGAGGGCATTTCCACAACAGGTTTATATTTAAACGTAAACACGATCTCGTTGGTGTCAGTAAAGTACACACAGCCGCTGATCTTTACAACATACCCGCCTATATCAAGAGATATGTCATAGTCCTCTGAGCTGTTTGCCCGCTGCTTTGTACTGCTGAATGCGAAAATTATTCCGAGAAGAAGAACAGAAATACATATAAACACAGAATATTTTATATTCGATTTTCGTGCACTTGTCACTGACTCTGTCCCCCTTTCCGTTTGCCAACATACTCTTTTATCAGCTTGTCAACTTCCAAAAATACGATCTGATAAAGCGTTTCACTGTCTGTAGGCTTGTAGCCGAGCATTTCAAATACTTCCTCTGTGAAGGCTTTATGGAAGTGTTCACGTGACTGCAATATCATTTCACCGTATTCTTCGTCAGTATACTCGTGATAAAGCTCCTCAAAGATACCGTGAATGATCTCCTCTCGGTCACGGGAATTGCCAATGTAAAGCAGCGTAGCGTCATCAACATAACGCTTACAGTGTATCTTGTTTCGTCCTGAACCGAGGGAAAGCAGCAGCTCACCTGGCTCAAATTCTGCCGTTGCGGAAAGCTCTGAGATTGTGAATTGAGGGAAGAACTCGTGGAGCGACGCTGCAGTGTTTGAGGACTGCTTGAAGATGAACTTATACTGTACAAGCTGAAAAATAACTCTTATTTTCTCCGCACCCTCTGAGTTGCCTGACGGGTTATAGTCAAGTATCGACTGTGACGCAAACCAAAGTGAGGCGTCATATTTTCTTGTTCGGCGGCAAAGCTTTTCGATAAATTCTGTTACCTGTGGATTTTTAGCATTGATAAAACGGTGAGCCTCGTCGATGAGGGATACAACATAACGTCTGTCATATGGGTTGCTTATATTGTTGTTATACTCAACGTTTCAGCAAGTTTCGGACCACATAAGGGTCAGAATGTTAAAAAGCTGTGCGTTATATATACGCTCGTCCATTTCAGAAAGAGCCTTTACGTCAAAAACGATCACGCTTGAATTATCTATGCTCACGTTTGAGTAGCCGTTGAACATTGATGAATATATACCCTCTGCGAGTTGTTTTACAATGATCTCTAAGGTTTCATAGGTATCTATTTTTCGTGGCGTAAGTTCCTTATACGTGCCGTCAGTGTTGTATAGCCTGCGGCGTATAACAGCAAGAAGGTCTGAAAAAATAGGAAAGTCCTCAGGCTCAAGAAGTGATACATCTGTGCTTTCGGTTATACCCTTTTCTGCAAAGGTTTCCTGTATAACGTCTTTAAGCTCCTCAGCCTCCATATCTCCAAGAGCAGGGGAGTACTGATAGAAAAACGTAATGATCCTTGACATTTCTGAGGCATAGTTTGTTTCATTGCTTGCGTCATCTTCTCGTGATGAGTCTATTGTTTTTCTAAGCTGAAGAACGTTTAAGATCGAGTTCTTGTTGAGCCTTATGACCTGTCCGCCGAACATCTGTGCAAGTGTGCGGTATTCGGACTCTATGTCCAGTATCATTATCTTGTTGCCCAGGGACGCATAGTCACGGGCTAAGGATTTGAGCATTGCCGATTTTCCTGAGCCTTTTACGCCTATAAACATCATATCGTATGACTGCCTGTAAGAGTCACGGGCGAAAAAGTCTATAGCCACAAGTCCGCCTGTAACAGTCTTGCCGAAGATAAAAGATCTGTCATCAAGGTGCTGCTGATAGTAGAATGGATATTGCATTTTGTATGTATCGTGCAGCGGAAACGGTATATTAGCAATGTTGTTGTGTCGGACGAGATTTATATATTCGTCGATCATTTCATTGTATGGAATGAAACAGGAAATGCCTTCATCTTCTAGCATTTTTGAAACGTTGGTGCATTTATCATTGAGCTTTTCAAGCGTTGGTTCTGAGAGAATTATACGCATTGTGGTATACATCATCTGTTCGTTGTCGTTTACGATAGCCTCACGTATAGCTGTGAGCTTGTCAAGCTCAGTCTGAGTATCAAGATTTTCTACATCAGACCTGTTTATAGCAAATCGTCCACGCAGCTCCTTCATACTGTTGTTGAGCTCCTTGAGAACTATACTTTTATTCTTATAGTCCACGTCGAGCATTACCGTGATACCCTCCAGCCGCTGGATAAGGCTTGCTATCTCAAGGTTTTTTATAGTGGCAGGGTAGTCATTGATGATGAGGGTCGTAACGTAGTTGTTATCTATTTTTGCATAGCCTTGGTGACGCTGATATTCAATAGGGTGTATAGCTTTTGAACTGCAGGACGGCGTATCTGAACAGCACAAATGCTTGCGGAAAAGATATATGATTTCAGGCTTGGTACATACCTTTACAGCGGTATCGGTCATAAGTGCTATGTATTTCTGACACGCTTTAGTCAGCTTATCTTCCTCGTTCTCCTTGGCATATACTATGAGATATGCCAGCCTGTCACGCTGATGTTCGGCTGCATAAGTCACAGCTTGGAGCTGCTTTTCTATATACACTTTTGAAAATCCATACGCCTTGCTTTTCTTGTATTCAAGGTATGCAAGCTGCTGTGAAAGATCAGGGTGCTTGTCCGAGAAAATATACTTGTGCGGCAGCGTCAGAGAATTTGTCGCCTTCGCAAAGTTGTTGCAAACGGCGTATATATCATCAGATGAATAGTGAAAAATGTCTATTCCCGATATTTGCATAACGCAGGCAAGGACTGTTTTTTTATTCTGATAGCACAGCTTTATAACGCCGTTGCCGCTATATTCTTGTATGTCAACAAGGTAGTCAAGGCACTGTGAGTCAGTAATCCTGTTTTTTCTTTTTTTCATTTTTCTCAGCCTCTCTTTCCTTGTGCAGGCGGTATTCTTCCGCCTCTGTGCCATAGTATTTCTTAGGCTCTATCAAATTCATTACGAAAAATATGAGCCCTTTCGCAAATGTTATCTTAGGATTTGACGGCGATTTTCCTGATAAGACAAGTGACAATGCCACCATTGCCAGCGACATTATTATCTGCAAAGGAATGCTGCTGATCGCTTCTTGGCAAATCGAAAATGACCCAAAGCCCACGATTATCGCTATTACTATTCTTTGTGCTGACAGACCGAAAAAGAATTTTATATCGGCTTTGGTTGACTTAGGTACTGTTCCCATTACTTGTTCTCCTCTGTATCTGTATTTACATTGCTATCAAAAGCGTGCCCTCTCGGAGCCTCTGCGTTGCTAGACTTTGCTACTGCAGGCTTGTTGGTGTCGCTTGTTTCTTCGGCTGGCTGTTCGTTGCTTGCAGCTGCAGGCGTCGTAGTGGTTTGACTGTCTGATGTACTGCTTGCATTGTCAGGTGCTGATGCTGTTTGGTTTTCTGACGTGCTGCTTGCTGTCGAGCTGTTCGCAGACGAATCATCAGCTGTATTGTTATCCACTGCTTTAGGATGTACTGTCGCAGCCTTGATCGCATTAAATACACCGCCTGCCTTGTAGCCTCTAACGCTGCCTGCGACTCCTCCTGTGACAGCACCGACTGTTGCTGTCATAGTTGACACGATTTTTCCGTGACCGTTGTTTCGTGCATTTTTAAATGACGAATAGCCGCCAGTCGCAAATCCTGTGACTGTTCCTGCGGTAGCTCCTGATGCACGCTTTGCAACTCCTCTGACAGCTGCACCGCCCATCATTGCACCCCTTGCAACTGACGAAATAGCATACACGCTGCCAATAGCGTTTTTGTTGCCTGCATCGATCCCAAGGACTCTGGTTATAAAATCAGGGCAGGATATAACGCCCTTGGCAAAACACGCTATCAGAATGAGCTGAGTGATATAGTTAAGGTCACTCATATTATGAATGATCAGTATAGATTTGATATATACCTTCAGAATGAAGGCTATGACTACGAATATAACATATGATGATACAAGGTTTTGCACAACGAGCTTTGTGCGTCCTGAGTTTGAAACGCCTGTGGCGGCTATCACGCCTGCCAGCAGCTGCGTTACAATGATGTCAAACAGCACAGTGCCAAGCTTAAACGTCGCCAGTATAATAGCTATGGCTACTGTAAGCAGGAATATGAGTGAAAACCAGAAGTCATAGCTATACCGATAGATGTGCTCTGCACCTGATCCAACTGTCAGTGTTTGAATGATCTTATCCGTACTATCCATGTCATCGTATTCAGCCTGTGTTAGTATATCATTAAACTGATAACTTGCAGCTACGTCGCTTTTATTTGACTGACTAAGTTTTTGATTATATACTCTGTTCCTTTCACGGATAACGTTGTCTTTTAGAAGATTGAATGCGGACTCAATGTCAGGTGATGATTTTACTCTTTCGGTAAGCCCTGCCTCGATCACGTCTGACTGATAACCGATCTTCCACAAAATACTTGTCCTGTATGCGGCAATAGTCGTAGTTCTTTCTTCTTCAATCGGGCGACCGCTTGATGTGACTCCGACCACAGTGGTATATGTGAATACTACTCCGCCGTCAAGCTCCTCATTGACAGACATACGCTGCATAGTCTGATTGAGGTATCTGTATTCATAGCCAACGTCCATAAGTTCTGCCATATTATCATAGGTCAGATCATCGTATTTTTTTTGTGATGACTCAACTGTGTTTATATCAACAACTTCCTTGTCCATTGTGTTTTGCTGATTGATATTTATATCGTATATGCTGTTCGGTGCAGGCTCATTTTCACTGTAATAGCTGAGTTTGTTGTTTATCGCACTTTTTGTCACATCAATTATGTTTTCCTGGAGAAGTATATCACCGAGAGTATATGTGTAATCTGAGTCGCTCTGAGCGTCACTATAGTCTATGTTGTTAATGTCTGCAATACCAGCCCGTTTCAGACCTGTGAGTTCCGACAGTAAGGCGGGCAGTACCACGATAAGTGCAGCAGACAGTATGGCACTTTTGAGAAAATCGTTGACACGGATCTTCTCAGGCAAAAACATTATTCCTGCAGCACCGATAAAGAGAAATATCGTGAAAACTACAACAATGAGCTGACTTGTATCGGTCATTCCTGTTATTTTCTTAAAAAGATTTGTAACGTTAAAGCTCAGGACTTGGTTAAATGCTTGTTCACACCAGTCGATAAGCTTAGCAATGCAGCTGAGAACAGCAAAGCTTATACTTCGCAGCAGATCCCGCCAGCGTGTTTGTTTGGTGATGTGTTTGACCACATTGAGCGGTAAATTCTCGTAGTCAACATCAACGGCATATGCGGCTGTTGGTATGAAAACCGAAAACAAAAAAACTGTGAATATGCCGTACATCATCTTATGAAATTTTGATACCTTTAGTTTCATAAATATCCCCTTTCTTTCGGTATTCTGCAATGACATATTCGTGATATAGCATTGCAGAACACCGAATTGGTGTCCTGTTCGTGTTATGCAAACATTCCTGCAACTATGCTGCCGCCGTAGCAGCCGATCGCAACGCCGACGATGATTCCTGCGGCACCTGATTTAAGACGCTGCGTCCATTCACGTCCACCGCTTACGATCATAATAGCCAGTATACCTACAGCTATCATAGCGATGACCTTCAAGATCTTCTGAATGTTCGTTGCAAGATTATCGCCCATTGATATAAGGTTAGACCAGCCGTCATTGTCGGCGGCAAATGCTGTTATCGAGCAGAATACTGCAAGGATCGCAGTAGTTATAGACGCTGTGATGTTTTTGGTGATTTTTTTTACTTTCATAATATAACTCCTTTTCTTTTCAGCGTGTTTTACGCTGTTGATTATATGAAGCCGACATCTGACGGCTTGCATTTTTCCTGCTTTCTGTGACTTTGCACAGATATTCGTTGTAGTCCTTTCCACAGTTTTCAGGTACTGCATAGATATTGACCTTATACCCTTGTGCTGAATATTTCTCAAGATACTTGGCAGAGGCTGTTCGCCCTGCTTCGTCACGGTCAAGACAGAAAGATATCTCTTTTATTTTCGGATGAGTTGTTAGATATGTACTTAGAGCAACGTCAGCCGTACCTCCAAGAGCAAGCCTTGTGTGCCGTTTCCAGCTGTTCTTCCAATCCGCTATACCCATATCCTTTGACCGCTGCATATTGAGCGTTGCATGGCTGAGAGCGTCGATTGGTGCTTCAAATACATATAGGTGCGTTTCGCACGTCCCGTCCATTCTGAAACCGTACATTTTATTTGACCCGCTAGCCTCCCCCTTGAAGGCTTGTCCCTTATCGGGTGTATATGTACCTCTGAGCATTGCATACTTTGGTTTGCCTATATCATCTTTGCCGACAAAGACGCAGTTGCCACGCTTGTCCTCATACAGTATCTCGCTTTTTACGCAATAGTTGATGACCTCAACGTCTATACATCGTTGTTTCATCAGATAGGCGTACACTCTTGAATACTTTCCAGGCGTTCTTTCAGGTAAATTTAGCTGTTTTGGCTTTTGAGGTTGTTCGTCACTCCGAAAAGAATAGCCTCTTTGTGTATACTGTCCTTTGGTAAGTGACATCATTGCCTGCTGCCATGAGTAACCTTCGCTCTTCATCAGAAAGTCGATACAGGTTGCACCGCTTATGTTCTGACTGTACCAAGTCCAGCCTTTTCCGTCTTTAAAAACTCTCAGTGAGTCATGCTCTCTGCATTTCCACTCACTTCCCCATTTGTCAAAGCTGAAACCTGTAACAGAGGAGATGACTTCGCAGGTTGACATATTTCGTGCGTCCTGTATCTGTTCGTCAGAGAAACGTGTCCCTGGGATAAAAACACTCATAGGCAACTCCCTCCTCGCTGCTCAAAGTGCCTGAGTATCATTTGCTGTTCCTTTTCGGGCAGCAGAGTTATAGGTTTTGGCTCTGCGTCAACAAGATGTTCGCCTAAAATATAAATGCTGCTGTCTGAGTCCTGGTAAAATAGCTTAACTGGATGGTCTGACAACAGCATTATTATTTTCCCACAGCAAAAATCAACGACCTTGTTGTTTATGGGCGGTGATGACGCCTTTTCACTCTTGTACATTTATATCCCTCCTATTCTTATCTTTTAATGCCGCCTCTGTCAGCACTTCTGTACATCTGCAGCTGCGGCACTGGCTGACTGAGCGTCTGCATTGCAGTAAGCTCGGGAACGAGTTTACTGTTTAAATAGCTGAAATCCGTACAGCGGTCAAGAAATGGTCCGAAAGAAGAAACCACAGTAATATTGTCGGGCGTGAGAATACTAATACTTTGTTGTGCAGCATTGGCTTTGTATATTGCCGCAGCTACATTTTTCGGATTGTTTTGTATTGCATACTCTTTGCCGCCCATAACGGCTTTTACATATGATGCGTTTTCAATATTCATATTCTCACCTGCTTAACTGCCTTCTCGGCTTTCGTTGACTGACTGCAGCAACAGACTCCTTGAAAGCTTCATTTAGATAGCTCGTGTCAATGCCGTGCTGCTTGCAGCCTTGTTTAATACCTTCAAGATACATCGGGGAGGGCGGTGACAAGGCAAAATCGGGGGCATTCATTACATAGACAAGTGCCGCACGTTCCACACCCTTAACGTTGACGTTTACAAGCTCCTTACGATAGTAGCTTGGGCAGCCTTCATATCGGTCAAGTTTTTTCCAGTCCTGCGGAGCTATCTCCCAGACAACAACAGGTGTGTTTTTATCCTGCTGCTTAACTATCGTTGCGTGTCTGTTGAATTGCAGTTTATAGTCCTCTATATTTCCCACAGCGACTACCTTTGAATTAGGACACCTTACCCTCATTTGCTCAAGGTCCATATTACTGCCATATGCACAGTATAGATTGCCTATCTGTTCTCTGACCTCTATCTCTTTAAGCTCACGCTCAAAGCTGTCCACCGTTTTATATTCCTTGAGCATATCTATTATTTCAAACGCCTCAAGGTCATTTTCATTGAAATACTGTTGATACATAGCACCCATACGAAATGCTCTTACAACGGCGTCATCATTGTTACTGATATAGTCTAGGTATTCACGATTATACAGCGAAAAAATATCTTCGTCACGCTCTATACGCTCACACATTTTTTCTTCTGTTTTTTCAAATGCTTGCTCAAGATATTCAAGCGGTAAACCATTTTCTATATATCCTTTTTCTATTCGCTGATAGTATTCGTCCTTTGGCGTATTGTAGTCCTTGGAATTGACCATAACATATGCCATTCCCGAAACGATCTCATCACCGCATTTAACGTCTACCGCTATCTTTTTGTATTTGTGAGGATAACCCTCGAATTTATCCAGTGATCTTTCGTCCGAAGAAGAAAGCTTCCAGAGCAGGGCAGGGGCTTCTTCTCCTTTCTTTTTCAGCAGTGTAGCCACCTTATTGAATGACAGCTCATAGTCCTGCACCATACCTTGGTCATAAATCGTTGCGTCAGGACAGCGGAATTTCATTTGCTGTGTATTTATGTTACTGCCATAGGCAACGTAGATCTTATACTCCTCTTTCTCTTTCGGCTGTTTTTCATCAGAGAAAAACGCTGCCATCAGATCGCTATATTCTTCGTCAGTTATCATTTGTATCCCTCCTTGCCCCTACCACGTGTGGTAGGGAATGTTATCTGTTCCTGCTTGGTGTATTTCTGCGTCTGGAAGACTGCCGCTGTATATCACTGGTCTGTGGCTGGCGTCTCACAGAAAGCAGATCGTCAATAGTGTTATTTTGTCCGTTATGATCAACTCCCAGTACAGATAAGATACTGTTTCGCTCGTCAGCCGTTACGTTGTCATCGTCACGAACATTCTCAAGGAGCATTACGATCTGTTCCCGAAGTGTAAATGTGTTATCGTTTCGTGGCTCACGGTCAGTTGCAGATATTATATTTCGGATCGTTAGTTCCGAAGGGTCTTGCACTGTTTGCCGCATATCGTTTATGCGAGCTGCGATCTCCATAGCCTGCTGTTCCCTCAGCCGTCGCCGCTCCATAGCTGCTGCCTTGTCTTTCCAGTCTTTTGCACCTTCCAGTCTTTCAAGAAGATATTTTCTTGGCACTTTGAATTCGTCACCGTTAAGCCCTATGCGGATAAGCCAAGTACGAAATGTATAACATTCATTTGATGACTGTGTTTTATGCACCGCAGCACTTCGTTGATTAAGTGCCTGAGCTGACACCGCCTGTGCAAAGCGTACATATGTGCGAACTCTTCCTGCATTGTTTGTAGAGTTAAAACACCTGAACTCTACAGTGCCTTTTGTAAAGTACGAGTGCAGATTGAGTGCCTTATACCGTGAACCATTGTAGTGTGCGTTACGGCTTTCTCTGCCGTCGGTATTTCTGTACCATATATCGGCGAGAGCCTCTTTGGTCTTTGGCTTTTTCTGAGTTAAAAGTGATATATACTTATCGTCAGTTTTGCGGCACCAACGCATTTCACGGCTTGCAGATACATTAAGGGCGTGATATAGGATATCTTCTTTCTGATACATTATTTTTGACAGCCTTGTAAGCGACTGTGCGTCGTGTCGTTCTGCACCTATATGAACGTGCAGTCCACAGCTGTTGTTTGTTTTCATTCCTGCTTTTCTGAGGTTTCGTACTATCTGCTGCAGATCGTCCATATCTTTGTCTGATTTCAATATAGGCGTGACAAGCTCACAGCGAAATTCGTCAATATATTCACTTGAATTTCTGTCAGTGCGGTCGGGGTCTATAGATGAGTCACGCATTAATTTCCACGTTCTGCCTGTATCGTCTGGTATCCTGCGGGTATAGTAGCTGTCATGGGCAGGGTATGAGGAGCGAGTGCCGAAATACTCAGCAACAACATTTGCAGCCTGTTCTCGTGTGATACCTGTAAACTCGATCTCTACACCAAAGGTTTGATCCTTTAAATCAATAGCCATTAAGCTCACTCCTATTCTTTAGACATTTCAGCTACAGAAATTTCATAGCTGAAGTCAATATACTCTGTAAGCCCTGTATCATTATCAGTCCAATCGCCTTTTAAGGTTATTTTACTGTTCGGCAAGACGTTATCGTAGCCTATCGTTATTATTCCAGTTGTGGTTTTGCCTTTGACAGCCTTAATACTTTCTACATTGCATACTGATGTAACATTCATATCATCTACCATTACAGATCTGATCCTATATTCTGCGTCGCAGCCATAATCATCTACGGTGTAGCTGAAAGCGTATCCGTCAAGGGTATCAGTTGGGTCAGTAAAGTGTATAACAATGACTGGCAATGATCTAGGAGGGTCCACAACGTGGATCACCCTTGTATGACTGTCTGTTGTGACAGTGGTATCGGCAGGGGACTGTTCAGAAACTGCTGTTTCAGCCTCAGATATTATATCGGCGACAGATTGTTCGTCAACGCATTCCGAAGAAGAATTATAGGTTATAAACTTGCCGACATAGCTGTCATTATCATAGTTGCTTGTGTCTGAACTTCCACAGCCCGATAACAGCATGGAGGTCAATAATACGATAAATACTGTTTTTTTCATTATCTTTCCTCCCTGAGCTGATCCAAAAGCTTATAGTAATCTCTTATAGGCTTTGGCACATACTTAATAAAGGCTTTGTCGGCTGCCTTTTCAGCCCCCTGTTGGATAAGCTGTTCGAGGCTTTCTTCTGTTTCGGCTTTCGTCATATACAGTTTTATCGCCTTTGCCATTTCATCATTGATCTCAACTGTTACTCTCATGATTTTCCTCCTTTTTTATTTTTCAAGAATATTTAAGAGCCGTTCCAAAAGTTCCTTATTCTTTCCTGCGTCTGTCATATCCATAATGTTAAGAGCATATCTTACTCCTTCAACAAAGCCCAGATCGTGTGCGTCATCAATGACATTCGCTTGCAGTTCACATTCTTCTTCTTGAAGCTGAATTAATCGCTCTTTCCGCTCTTTGTAGGTTTTCACCCAATGGGTTTGAGCATAATCTGTTTCATAATCATCTTGAAAGCTTATCATGATTTCTTCCAAGATATCAAACTTAGTTTTCTTTGGCGTTTCAGTATTCATGGTGTTTCTCCTTTCGTATATAAAAAGAGCGTATGAATTTCTTCACACGCTCGTGTCTGCGATTTTAAGTTGTGTGTCACTGTGACACACTTATGTATCTAGGTTACTCTGTTCTTTTAACCTTATATCCACATATTTTCTAATATAAACCGAATTTCTGTTCGGATAGGTTTCGCTTTTTTGAAGAAATTCATATTTTTCGTCTTTTTCAAGCTGTTCTGTGAATTTTTCAACTTCTTCTGGCAAACCCTCTATGCGTATTTTTATCATATGTTTTCTAACCTCCCCAGCGTCTGCCCCGTTGCAGGCGCTTTCTTCTATTTAAACTGCTTGCAATTTGTAAATAAATATGCTATACTTCAATTAATTCATACCCATTATCTTTCAAATATGTCATTCGTTTTAGAAATCTGAGTTGTGTGCATTTGTCGTTAGTCCAAACTCTAATTTAAGGAAAGATAATTCATCTGTGTTAAAGAATGATACCCATTCATTTTTTTCACATGATGGTTTTGACGGATATTTGTTATATTTCCAACAATCCGATAGATCTTGGTAGAAATCATCATCACAGTATTTCTTTGAAAGCCAAAAATCTGAACCAACAATAATGAAATCATCTGGAATTTTATAGACCGATTTTAAATCGTGTTTTTGGGCAAAGTTCCAAAATATAGATAGGTTCATATGCTGCCTTGTGTTTCCAACCCATAAAATATCATTTATATTGTGTCCGTATTTATTTAAGTGAATCAAAATGTTTTTATATAATGTCATAATTACCTCCAGAAAGGATTTGAAAAATATGCAAGTGAAAAATACAATTTGTAATGAAGAGCTAAAAGAGGCTTTGAAATTACAGCTGAAAAAATTACATGACTATTGTGTTATGTATGATAATGGTAGACATGAATATGCCGCAGAGATAGCACTGAAAATTAGGGTATTACTTCATAGCACCAGAAACAGTAAATCGTTATATGATATGTTAATAGAACGTAATTTATTGAATAAAACGCCCCTATTTGCGGATTTTAGGTGTCTCAATATGATTGATCCTCATGAGGGAAAATTTGTTGAACAATTTTCATCGTTTATGATTTCTTATAATGTGACAATAGTAGATGATCCTAAAGAGCAAAAGCCAATGACACCAACCTTCAGATGTGAAAACAAGTATGTGCTTTGGAGCTTTGATGATTGGTGGAAAAAACTTGTTGTATGTCAATGGCATGATCAAAAACTAACAAGGAGAGATGTAGTTAGAATTTTATCTGATCAGGATGGTGGTGCTCACGTTGATGAAAACATCGATGATAGGCTATATGCTTTAAAAAGAAATCTTGTTTCAACAGTAACATTTGTAATTAATAATACAAGTTTTAAAATTGGTACGGAATTATTATTGGCAACGATAGTAAGAACTATTGCTGAGGAAGTACAAATTGTTTTTAATACAAGAATAGTACCTAATTTAAAATGAATAAAAATATACGAGATTATCCATTATCAACCCGTATCTCCACATATTTTCTAACATAAACCGAATTTCTGTTCGGATAGTTTTCGCTTTTCTGTAAGAACTCATATCCGTCTTTTTCAAGCTGTTCTGTGAATTTTTAAACTTGTTCTGGCAAACCCTCTATGCGAATTTTTATCATATGTTTTCTAACCTCCCAGCACCTGCCCCGTTGCAGGTGCTTTCTTCATGTATGATAATCAATCCCCTTTACTGCCTTTTTTCAGACAGTATCAATTATCTTTCTTTTCTCTTTCGGCTAAACATCACAACAGCTGCTCCTGCGAGTATGACAACTACACCGCCAAGAACTGTTCTGCCGTCAATGTCATTGTCCGTTACGCCTGTGTTCGGCGTGTCAGGAGCTTTCTCATTCACCATATCCGTGTCAACTGTCTGTGCATATGCTACAGTCACCTGTTTTGAGTCAGCGACCAAATAGCCATATGGCACTGTAGAGCCGTCCTCTGTGATAGTGTATGTACCAACTGGAACGTCCTCAAACCTTGCAATGCCGTCCTTGTCGGTAACGGCTTCAATGCGTATCTCTCTGCCTGTGTCAGAGACACCCGAAAGAATAAATCTGATACCCTCAATGTTTGTCATGCCGTCTGTTTTCTTGTGTACCTGAACTGTACCTGTTTGTTCAGCGTTCAGAATTGTTTCATCAATAGTCTGGGCATAGGTTACTGTGACTTCCTTTTCGTCTGCCACGAGATAGCCGTAAGGGACAGTTTTCTCGTCCTCGACTGCCATGTATGTGCCTATCGGTACATTCTCAAACTTAGCAATGCCGTCTTTGTCCGTTGTAGCAGGAATGTTTATTTCACGTCCTGTGTCAGATGTTCCTCTAAGATAGAACTTGATACCCTCGATATTTCTCTGTCCCTCTGTAGTCTTGTGAACAGTGATAGAGCCTGTCATTTCATTGTTGAGTATCGTTGCGTCAATGGTCTGAGCGTATGTTACAGTGACTTCCTTTTCATCAGCTACAAGATATCCGTAAGGAACAGTTTTCTCGTCCTCGACTACCATGTATGTGCCTATCGGTACATTCTCAAATCGTGCGACGCCGTTTTTATCAGTTACAGCAGGAACATTGATTTCACGACCGCTGTCAGATGTTCCCTTGAGGAAGAATTTGATATTTGCTATGTTATAGTTGCCCTCAGTTGTTTTGTGTACTTTGATTGTACCAGTCTTTTCATTATTCTTTATGTTGATCTCAGCAGTAGCTGCCTCAGTAACAGTAACATTCTGCTCATCAGCCACAAGATAAGCCGCAGGAACAGTTGAACCGTCCTCTGATATTGTATACTTTCCAACTGGAATGTTTGTGAAGTTTGCAATACCATTTTCGTCTGTTAAAGATTCAAAACTGATCTCTCTGCCTGAATCAGATGTGCCCGAAAGAATAAACTTGATATTCGCAATGTTGAGGTTGCCCTCTGTTGTTTTTACGACCTTAACTGAGCCTGTCTTTTCGCTATTCTCAAAAGATACCTCAACGGTCTTATTATACTCTACAGTTACTTTCTGCTCATCGGCTGTGAGATATGCGGCAGGAACAGTTGAGCCGTCCTCTGATATTGTATACTTACCAACTGGAATGTTTGTGAAGTTTGCAATACCATTTTCGTCTGTTAAACTTTCAAGATTGATCTCTCTGCCCGAATCAGATGTGCCCGAAAGAATAAACTTGATATTTGCAATGTTGAGGTTGCCCTCTGTTGCTTTTACAACCTTAACTGAACCGACCTTTTCACTATTATCAAAAGATACCTCAACGGTCTTATTATATTTAACAGTTACTTCCTGCTCATCAGCAACAAGATATGCCGCAGGAACTGTTGAGCCGTCCTCTGATATGATATATTTGCCGACAACGAGCTTGTCAAAGTGTGCAACACCAGTTTCGTCTGTTTCAGCCTCAAGTTTTATACCTTTGTTGCTCTCTGAAATGCCAGTGGCGATGAACTTGATATTTGCGATGTTGAGGTTGCCAACTGTTGTTTTTGTGACCTTTATCTCGCCTGTTTTCTTTTTATCGGTCATTTCAGCCTTGAAAGTAACACCCTCTTCTGTTATCTCAAAAGGGTAAGGCGTGTCATCGATCTCATATATCTCAGGTGCAGCTATCTCATGATAGAAGTATTTGCCATATCCAAGGTTGAAATGTGCAACACCGTTCTCATCAGTCACACCTGTGACTATCTGAGTTCCGTTTTCATCAGTAATCTCAAATGTGCAGCCGGGGATAAGTTCTCCTGTTGACACATCTTTTTTAGTTATCTCAACGGGCACTGACCATGTTGAATTAGAAACAGATACCTCAAATTCTGGAACAGTCGTTGCAAGCTTTACAGTCTGAGGCTGTGCCGAACGTGAGTAACCTACAGGAGCTTTTATCTCTGTTATCGTATAGCTGTAGCCTCTGAAGATGTTTTTGTCAGTTTCGGCTCTGCCGTTGGCGTCCGTTGTGACGGTATCAACAAGATCTCCAGCGTGACGGACTGTGTAGCCATTTATAACGATATCCTCTGCTGCGGTTATTTCAAAGACTGCACCGCTCAGAAACTCGCCGCTGCCATTGTGCTTTATGATGACGAGTTTGCCTTTGTCAGGAGCTATGCTACGGTTTACAAATCTGCAACTTGCTGTAGTGTCAGCTGACACTGTAAAGGTCTGAGCAGAGCCTGTGCCATAGCTAGGATAAGTTGATATCTCGTGCCATTCATATGTACCCTCAGGCAGACCTGATACAGTCAGGTTTCCGTTACTGCTGTCAAGTCCGAAAGCTGTTGCCTGAGCTTGTGAACCTGTTGATGAGAACGAATAAGAACCGTTTGAACCATTGGCATTCACATAGTATCTGCTGCTGCCGTCAATGTGGATAAGGTTGAAATGCACTGCCTGATACATATTTGTGGTGGCTGACTGAGCATTGCCAAAGTAGTCCACAAAGCTCTTGTCAAGACGTGCTGTGCCATTTGCCGTTGTTATTTTCAGATATGCTTTAACTGGGTCTTTATCCTCATAACAAGAAACTATCATTTCTTGTGTATTTGTACCCGAAAGGATAAGAGGTGAACACTCGTCTATCTTGCTGACATATTTGCCCTTTGTCTTTGTAAGCGTTATGACTGTGTTTTTCAAGTTCTCAGCCTTGTCTGCTGTGATAGTCATATTTGAGCCTGAGCGTGTAACAGTCACTGAGTTCGGCTTTGAAACGCTGAACTGTGAAAGGCTGTCAAGCTTGAGCTTTGCTGTCCACTTGCCTGTTGACGGATTATATGTCGCAGGATAAGAGGCTTTGTCAAGTGGCTTGCCATATGATACCTTTGAAGTGCCGCTAGGGACACTATAGTGAGAAAGCATTTCTGCTTTTATTTTCTTGTAACACTCAACAAGCTTTTTATGCTGTGCACTTGCACCGCTGCCGTTATACTTATACGAGTTCAGGAGCTTTGTTTCATTATCAGACAAACCTGTTGTGCTTTCGTCAAAAAAACGTGCAGAAACTGCCTGTGACATAACAGTAGACGCACACAGTTCTATATCCTTAGAATAGCCGTACTGCGTTTTTCCCTTGTATGAATAAATACAAAATGTCCTTATCTGTCTTTGCATACTCTCAGGAATGTGTCCACTCTTGATGTATTCAGCCAATGTCTGTTGTTTTGACACTGTTCCACTGGTATGCTTTTTGTCGAAATTAATACAGTAAGCATATTCGCCAGCAGAGGTTGTGAAATATGGCACTTGTTCTGCATAGTAGCCTGTGAAGTGTGTGTCATTGTATTTTCCTGTTTCAACATCGTAGCCCTTTGGCAGACCTGAACCTCGGAAGTCATAGCTCCATTTATTAAGCCATTGCTGTGTGGCTTTGTTGGTGTCGGAAAACGCTGATGCTGTTATGCCCTGCGTTAATGCCGACAAACTGAGCAGGAGAGCCATTGCAACGCTGCTCAGCCTTTTGAAAAGTGTTTTTCTTTTCATTTGTCCTTACCTCCTAAAATTTTTTATCTATCTTAAAAGCCCATAGGACTTGAATTTCAGACAATAAAAAAAGCAATCCGAAAGAAAATCGAATTGCTTTTAAAATCTATTCAGTTTTGATTATCTATTAATAGAGCAGATAAATCTCCCATGCAGGCTTACCGTCTGAGTTTATTGCAGACCCATCACCATGCCACTGCTGATACACAACAATGTGTGCTTGGTCTTTGCCGATTATCCTATATAGGTCATCAATATGACCTTTTACCTTGCGATAAAGCTCGTCATATGAATCATAGGTATCAGGTGAAACTGTGTCAGGTGTTCCCCATGAACTGTTATCAAGATTTCGAGTGGCTATATTATCCCACATTTCTTGCTCAGTATAGAAGATAGCGTCAAAATCACATTGTTCATTGCTATACTGCTGAAGTTCTTTCACCGCTCTGTCTACATCACTTTGAGTAAGTTCAAACTTTGGCTCTGCAGCAGTAGTTGTCGCTGTCACTGCTGTGGAGTATTTTCCGTAGTGATTTACCTTGCGATAATCCTGCTTGCAAGCTCTTATCCTGAACTGATAGCTTGTGCCCTCGCTCAGACCTCCGACCGTATATGATGTGCTGCTTGTCGTTGCGATTTGTTTCCAACTGCCATTTATCATCTGAAAAACACGATAGTTTGTGCAGCCTATCTTAGACCACTTGAGCGTTACCGTGCTGTCTGTTGTTCCGCTGACTTTCAGACCCTTTGCAGCCTGAGGGTTTGTTGCTGTGTTCCAACTTGTGGAATATGCACCGTATACCTTTTTGCCCTTTACGGTCTTGTATGCCCTTACCTTGAAATATTTTCTTGAGGCATTTGGTAGCTTTTTCACCGTGTAGGTGTTGCTCTTGCAGTTTGCTACCTTTTTGTATTTGCCGTTTTCACGCATATACACAGTGTAGCCGCTCGCTCTTTTTACCTTTTTCCAAGTGAGTTTTATCTTACTGTTGGAAAGGGTCTTTGATTTCAACCCCGTTGGTTTTCCTACACTTGCCGCCTCTGCGGTTATTGATGTCTGCGAGAAGATATCAACATTATCAGCCACTGGAGCAAAAGCTCCGACGCCTATCATCATAGTTGCAAGTATAGCTGTTGTCACTTTTTTCATACTGTTCTTCATAATTTTCCTCCTATACTTTTTTGTTGGTATTATTATACTATTTTTCTTTCATAATGTAAATACTAAGGATCACTAAACTTTTTTGGTGATGTTCACCAAATTCGACATAAAAATATTAATATATGAAACTGTATTTCAAAGTGTACCTAAACTTACATATGTAAACTGTTACCCCTGCTTAGTTCTCTGCTATTTTCAAGCTCTGATCTAAGTTGTTTGTTTTCAGCCTCAAGCTTTCTGTTTATATCTTTTAATACGATGTTCTCATTAAAAAGCTTTCCATTTTCGGAGATTATCTTTGCATAATCTCTGGAGAAATTATCGAGCGTTTCTTTGAGATTTTTCTGCTGCATTGTAAAACTACGGTAGCTTTCATCTTCTTTTTCATAGCGACCGTTTATTATCTGAAAATCTCTTTGCAGTATTTTGAGCATATCTTGGTGCTGCCCTGTAAGTGCTTTGTCATTTGGCGTCTTGCCGATATTGTCCATTATTTTATTGTACTGTTCTGAAAATTCAGCGTGAAATGTCTTTTCATCATTAACGCCGAGCTGACGAGCAAGCTTCTGAATTTCTTCTGTGTTTTTTCTAAGTTGCGATCTTCTGGAAAGTGTCAAGGATCCGATTAATGTCAATACAGCAGGAACAATAGCTGCGATCAAAGTAACCCACCATGGTGTCATAAAAGCCTCATTTCCGCAAACAAATATGATGAATAACGTGCTATAGATAACGTTAAACATTATATATATCGTTGCTAATTTATCCATTTTAATATACCTCAATTCTATCATGCTTTACAAATTTAGTCAAGAAGATATTAACGACCTCTTTGGCGCTTTATATTCCTGTTCTTTTTCATGACATTTACCTTTTCGACTTCGCTTTTAAATAAAGTTTCAAGAGCCTGATCTTTATTTTCACACTGTCCCTTATATGCCCAGCTTAATTTATGACCATTAAGCCTAAGATGATAAGCAATGTAGCTTCTGTTCTTTATATCTTCTATAACCGCCGTTGTGTGTCCATCAGGCTCAGTTTTCATAGCAGATATTCTGTAGATCATATTTTCTTTTTCGGCTTGATAATAGCTTTCCGAATAAGGCTTAAATTGCATTTTCATCTTTTAGGACTTCCTTTAGGCTTAGGCTTGGCTGCGGCTCTTTCAGGTGCCTGAATCGGTGTTAGCTCCTCAAATGAGATGAAATGTACCTCACATCTGAATGCCTCACCGATCTCACGCTCTGTAAATCTGTCTGGCTTTTTAAACATCTCAAGATACTTTTTGACTTGGCTTTCTGTCAAAGATAAGCTATCTTCACCATTATCGCCAGTTATAAAGAATGTTCCACATATCGCTTGCTTGCCGTCAAACTTTCTGTTCGGCTGCATTTCGCATATTCTTGCTTCTTCATTGCCCCAAGCAAGTGCTTTCGTGTCTGAGATATATCCGTATAGCGGCTCGATATACCCGTCAACGACCTTTTGCATTGCTCTCAGTTTTCCACCTTCAGAGCAGTCAAGCAGTTGTTCGTGTGCTGGTTTTCCAGGCTCTACGACCACAACTCTCAGCACATCGTCACGCTGCTTATTTAGCTCATCGAGTTTTACATCTGTTCTTCTGATCAGCTCTGTAAACTCATATGGCTTGTCTTGATAGGCTATGTTGCAGTCCTCCACCGCCTGCTTTGTCACATTTGTGACCTCTCTGAGATCCAACCTATAGTTTTTTGCGGCACTTCCGTATTTGTTGATATTCTCTTTGTACCTGTATACATTTTTATCAAGGTCAAGAGTGACATAGGCATTTATCTCATTACTCTGCTCAAATACTCTGTTATACAGCGGCATTTGCTCAGGTGAGATCTTTTCAAAAATATTCTCACCCTTTTGATCTGTCAAAAACTCATTTGAGTATGTAATCATTTCAAAGGCTTGCTTCACAGAAATATTCTGTTGTGTTGCAAAACTTTCAGCCTGCTCGATCCTTAGCGGTCCTGTTACACAGTTTCCACCGTGGTGGGTATAGTAGTAACTGTTCTCACCGTTGCTTATCACTTCATATATTGCATTATTCAACTTTGAACCTCCTTACACCCTACCACGTGTGGTAGAATATCGTAATACAAACGTTTGTTTTATTTTCTTCCCGCTTGATTTTTGCCTAAACTGACATTTTTCTTCGGCTTTTCAATTTCTTTTGCAAAGCTTGGATCTTCAAGAGCAGTATTTATAATGTCAAGCATTTCTTTTTTCTGTTCTTCATTGAATGTATAGTGAAATACGGGTCCTTTGTCCATACTATTGTCATTACTGAGTGATGAGTAGTTTTGCTCAGAGAGCATATAGAATGTGTGCAGCCCTGCCGATGATCCGTGATGTCCTTCCTGCTTAGTTACATAGCCTACAGGTATGCCAAGCTTAACAGCCTGTACGGCTTGCTCTTCCGAAAGAAATATATCGTTTTGTGTTTGCTTGCCGCACAGCTCACAAGCGTTGCGGCAATTATCCGCTATGTCTGTTATATGCTGTTTGATTTCCTCTGCTTTTATAGATAATTTAAGACTCTGTTCTTTTTCATTTTCAACTTTTTCTTGCGGCAGCATTGCTTTTTCATAGTCTGAAATGTCTTTTTCGGAAAGCCATTCAGGCTTAACAACAAGCTTTGAATACAACTCCTTCATTTTTTCTATTTGTTCTTCAGGTGTTCCTGCCCAAAGATGTTTGGAATTTCTGTTGCCAGCACCAAGATAGTAGTTACAATCCATTTGCAAGCGACCTAAAAGCATATATTCACTCTTTTGATTTTTTATCACTTCGTTGATTTCTTTGTAAACGTGGAGTGTTGCGAAGCAATCGCCTAAACTGTTGTGTGCCTTGCCGTGTTCCGACCAGTCATAGCCGTAGTACTCTGCGGCTCTAGTCAACTTTTGCCACTTGTACCCTTGGCGTTTATCATTCCATTCACCATATATCTTGGCGAAATCCTCCATAACATCGACCATTTCTACATTAGGAACTACCGCACCGTTGGCTTTAAGAAAACCAATATCAAACTGTGTGTTATACCCGATTATAGTATCAGCGTTTTCAATAATAGCATTTATCTCTGATATTTTTTCAGAGATAGCAGGGCGATCAGCTACCATTTCAGGGCTTATGCCGTTCACCTGTTCGGCTTCTTTCCATTCGGTGCGGTGCTGCGGCTTGAAATATTCATCGAATAGTACATTTCCGTCAGTATCTATGATAGATACTTGCAGCAGCTCGTCCCCGTCATATGGGTGAAAGCCTGTTGTTTCTGTGTCGATTACTATTTGTTTTTTACTCATATATTTCACCTTATCATGTTATCGGACTTCAAAACGTATCTGAATGGCTTGCCAATAGTAAGGGGCAAGATCTGTGCAGCTAAAGAGCTGTTCGGGCGTGTAGTAACGGCTCGGCAAAGCTGCTTTGTAACCGTCTTTGTCGGTGTAGGTCTCTCCGTCAAAACAAAAACCGTTCCAGAGATTGAAAGCAAGTCGGGTCGTTTTCCTGCTCGTGTCAGTCTGAGATCCGCTAAAAAGCCCGTCAGGCTTGATACTATCATCTTCAAAATCGAAAACAGCTTCGGTGTGCTCCCTAAGAACCGTATCGAGGGCGAAAAGATACGCAACTGCACGGTGATAGCAGTCAAGGCTTTTCATTCTGCTGCATATCTCGGTGTATGAGGTTTCGTGTGCTTTATCGTAAAATATCATATTTATCCTCCTTAACAAAAAAGAACGCCTGATATCAAGCGTTCTTACGTTTGTATTAAGTTTAACTTTTGGCTTATTGCCGAACGAGAACGTCATAATTCTCCATTAACTTAGATAACACATCATTATATAGCTTAGTATTATTAGCAACAGCATTAAAGAGGTCGGCATTTCGACGCAAATCATGATTCAGGTTGCAGAATTGTATATTCTTATGTTTTAGAGAATTGTCTATTATATCAGAAAACTCTTTGCTTGAAATGTCTTTGACTTTTGAAATGAAAGAAAAAGCATATATCAATGCATCGAATAACATTTTAATGTTTTCTTCTTTGCTATAACTTTTATTTTCAAATATTCTAATGTTTGCTTTTATCCTGTTGCTTAATGTTAATACTGTAAGCTCATTGTCGAAATCATCGTGTTTGCCATCATACAATTTATTACTTACTAAAGTAACTTTATTATCAATTCCACCAATAGTGTTCTCCAATTTTTCTAATATATTTTGTAGCGTTTCTGCTGTTTTCTGTTCACGAAGCTGGGTGAGATATTTTTTCATGAGATCAGCCCATTGCTCGTTCAGTATGTGTTCTATATCATTTATTGTCAAAAACTGAAACATTGGTAATCCCAAAATCTTTATTTCATTTATAAACTTAAAGATATTAATATTATCCGCATTATTGAATTTAATGTTTAATATCGCTTCAGACTCATTTATATTTCGCTCATACAGTTCATATTCGGTAAATACCTTGCTGTCAACAAAGGTGTATATAGGAATTTTGCTCTCATTTGCTGATCTGAATTCTTTCCTTGTGACAGAAACATATTCTTCAAATTCGTTGTTATCAGTTGTCGATGGAGATCCATATTTGCCACCTATTATCAAAATAGCCATGTCTGAATTTTTCATTGCTTCATAGCAGGAAATATCCAACGCTCTATTGGGTGTATAGCCAATATTTCCATTTTCAAATAATATTGGCTCATAATTTTTACTAACTATAAATCTCATAAGTTCTTCTCTTATGTATTTTAGATCATAAAATGTTGAACTAATAAATATCCTTGGTTTCATTTTCTTCTTCACCTTATCATTCATTGTTTTCTCCCATTTTATCATTTAAAGTGACATTTGTCAACAAAAAAGGACACCTGAAACTCAAGTGTCCTTATACTCATATTCTGCTTTGTCCACGGACAAAATTACTCTTCTGCTTTAGCCTCTTGCTTTTTGTAAGCATCATAGTATTCGACAGCTTTTTCTTCGGAAATTTCAAGCCGTGACATCAACCTTGCAATTATCGCTTCATCGTCTGCTCCAGTTTCCAACATAAGAGCGATTATTTCGTAAGCTCTGCCCTCAGTTTCTTTTCTATATCCATAGTTTTCAACAGCCTCACACATACTATCCGCTCCTTTCGCTGTTCTTTAGATATTGCAGCAGCTTGGCAAGAGAGCTGCCGTCATCAACTGCTGCATTAAAGTAATATTCGTGTACGCCGTTGTCAATTTCCTGCTGCGTTTCATCGACCATTCGGCGAACCGTGTATTTACACTTGCCGCCTTTCAGTCAGTAGCCGAAATAAATATCAGATACAACTCAGGCAGCTCTTTGTAATTCTGATTTTTCTCAAGAAACAGAGTATCAAGACTTGCCTGATAGTATCTTACCCTTTTGGGGTGATAATCTTTGTTTTTGACCTGAACTTCTATGTTATATAGCTTATGCTCATCGTCCTCGGCAAGTGCGTCAAGCACTACCGAATGTCCGTTGTAATTTCTTATGGCATACTGCGTATCAACTTTAATGACATTGAGCTTTTTGTCAAGAAGTCTGCTCAGTGTATATGAACACGCAGCTTTGTCACGCATTACCACGGCAAAGAAGTCATCATCCATAAGGTTAAAGCTGTCAGCGATAGCCATTTTATCCTCAATGGACCCTTTTAGCTTTTCATCAGTTATTATCATTCTCTTTTCACCTTTATTTTATCAGATTTTTGAGCCAATGTCAATGTCTATTCAAATTGCTGTGCAATAAGCTTAACGATCAAATCGTCCATTTCCTCTTGTGATGAGTTTTCCAAGCTTGGAAACATAGCAGCTATCTTTGTGTATATGGTTTCCACAGGCTTGTTTTCAGCCTTTGGCTTTTGGCAAATTTTAAAAACAGTCTCGACTGTCAGAGGTTTGTGTTCTATCTCATTGCAGTAGGCACAAATGTCCTTTATATACCTACCCGAAAACTTCTTGATGTCGTACATTTCGATGTAATCAGCCACCACATACTGTTCTTCTTCGGAAAGATGAGTAAGTAACATTTCATATCTTCCGAAAGGAATAATTTTGCTGTCAACAAGAGGTACAAGGCGGGAGTTTAGTTTAAGCAGATGAACATATCTGTAGACTGTTGTGTCAGATACACCAAACTTTTCTGATATTTCACGTAGCGTAGCAGTTTCGTTTGCTTTACCACGCTTGTCCATATATGTTTTGAATATTTCTGCATTTTCAGATGGCAGTACCTCATCTGTTCTTGTATTCGACTCAGCAACGATCATATATGCCGTAAAGTCATCTATATTGTCTTTGATTTGGCAGGGCACTGTTTGCAGTCCGCATACCTTTGCCGCATAATATCTGTGATGTCCTGCAAGTATCTCATAGTCATTGCCTTTTTTGCGGACTATAATAGGTTGAAGAACACCAAGGTCTTTTATTGATATGGCAAGACGCTCGACCTTGGAGTGTCTTATCTTGTATGGCTGTTCCTTGCCCTCAGGAGTGATATATGGTCTTATTTTGTTGATATCTATATCTGCTATCCGCTGAGTATTTCCTTGCCACTGATTAAGATACTCAGCAGCGAGCTCGTGATTGATGTTATCTGCTTCAGTCTGCATATTCTCTTGATGTTGATTTCTTCTTTCAAGTAAGCTGCACATAATTTTCACACCTTTCAATAACTTCATTTGCAAGTTCTGCATATATATCAGCTAGTGTATTCCCGGGAAGATTGACGCACCCGGCATAGCTCTTAACGGTCCTGTTGACCTGTTCGGGTCTTGCGGGTATTATTGTTTTAAAAACGCTGTCACCGTAGATCTCACGGCAGGCAGAGTCTATCTCCTTTGACGTTTTTGTTATATTACACCTATTTTCAAGAATACCAAGTATCTTAAGCTGAGGGTTTGTCGTCGCCTTGACAGCGTTGACTTTCTCAGAAATGAGGTCTATGGCGTCAAATGCAAATATGCCTGCGTCTATCGGTATGATAATACTATCTGAGGCGTTAAGTGCATTTTGAGCAAGCAGATCAAGGTCAGGTCTGTTGTCTATGATTATATAGTCATAAGCTTTTATCAGATCGTCACACACTTGTCTGAGTATGTAGTTGCAGTTTGCCGAAGAGGCAATAACGCTGTTAGCCGAGGCGAGCATACGCCCTGCGGAAATGTAGTCAACGTTTGGATTTTTCTCAGAGTGCCTTATATATTCAGAATAGTCGATGTTTGTATCACCCGATGCTACATTGTAGATAAGGTCTGCAATCGTTTTGCGAGGTGCGATCTCTGAGCAGTAAGATGTGAGGTTGCCCTGCTTGTCAAGGTCTATGAGCAGGACCTTTTTGCCAAGTTTGCCAAGAGCACAGCCTAAATTGAATGTTGTGGTAGTTTTGCCTGTTCCGCCTTTTTCTGTGATGATCGAAATAACCTTTGTGTTCTCCATTTGAATTACTTCCTTTCGGTATGAATTAGATATGTTCTCCTATTTGAACATAGAAAAAGCGGCAGTGGAGAACACCTTCCTGCCGCTCTGGGAGCTACCCAGTCTATGCTTGATGGCAAGCCATCAAAAGAGCTGCCGAAATTGTTCAGCAGCAATTTTCATAGCTTTCCGAAAAAGAAAAAGCCAATGAATTATCAGCTCATCAGCTTTTACTAACGTTACATATCCCAAAGATTTTCCATTGTAAATGGACTTGGGGGGTTATTACCCTTTTTCTTTTCGATCTCGTAGTCGATAAACAGCTTGTACTTTTCGAGTACGCTCAGATCAGTTTCAGAAATGATCCTCAGAAAATCTTCTGTTCTCTGCTCCTCAGCTGCTGCATACGCTTCGGTATCCATTTCTCTATACTTGCGGGCAAATGTTTTTTCAAGATCATCAACATTATCATACTCTTCAGTTGCCAATTCTTTTTCCAATCTGTAGATCCTGTCGCCGTCTTTTCCGAAAAGAGTTGGTCCGCCTACTATGAACTCTTTACAATAGGCTATTGCCTCTTTATCGTGCAGCATTTCAATTATTTGCTCAGGTGTGTATTTGATCTTGCAAACGCTTGCAAGATCCTCCATTGCAATTTTGTCAGTGATCAATTCCATAGCTATTTCCTCCTTGTATTTTTTACTATATTATAGCATATTATTGCTATATGTCAAGCAAAATTGGAAAATATCTCCAAAACCGCGTGCCGAGGGTTCGAATCCTTCTGCCCCTGCCATACTTGTGCAATAAAATAGATGCACACCTCGAAAAGCTCGCATTTGCGGGCTTTTTTTATGTTTAGAAAGCGAGAAATTTTAATGTAAAACCGTGGATGCTTTTCACTGGTTTTCACGAAAAAAGAGAGTCGAACCCTACATAACAAAAAAATATCGAACATAACGGCAGACTTTGAACTGATTCCGCTCCAAGCCTGCCGATTTGTTATGAAAAAATATTCACAAAGTTTTAAAGTCTGTTTTGTCTATTGTCACGAATTTAAGTGACGATGATAAAACAGCCTTTTTTTCATTTGTAGAAAAAGGAGGGATGTGTAATGTATTACGATCAAAAGAAAGTTAATCCTGTATAATAAAACTTGACACATACAAAACAATCAAAGTATAATAAAAACAAAGGAGTGTGTCAAGTTTTATTATACAGGATTATATCTAATTTATCAAGAAGTGTGAACATACACATAGGCATTGTTCCCCACCAGTTTGGATACCCGATGAAAATAGTATCATAGCTGTTAAAGTTCTCAAGATAAGCTTTTATCTCAGGACGGGCATCGCTGGGAAGTTCAGCCTTTGCCTCCTCGGTGCAAGTCATGTAGTTTTAAGAATAAGGCTTTACGGTGTCGATCTCAAAAATATCACTAACGACAGCTTTCTGTATAAATTCTGCCGCACGTTCTGTTGCCCTTTTCAAGCTTTCTTATAGAACCGTCACAATGGTTCTCACCCTTGCGTGAATAATAAACGATAAGTATTTTTGCCATAATCAGTCTTGATTTTTTTAGTTTTTAATAAGATTTACTTATGAATTGATTTTGTGTATACTTTCATGATATATTTAATGTGAAAAAGCAGAAGAATTTTAGCGTATTTTGTAGGATATAACACTTGAAAATATAGGCAAAATATGATATCATAATTCGTAGACTGCTTTTGGTGAGGTGATATAATGCTTGCAGTGTGCATGGCTCTGATAGACGATGAAGAAGACAAAAATGCTTTTGAAATGCTGTATAAAAACTATAGAAATCTCATGATGCACATTGCACGAGAGTATTTTGACAACGATCAGGACGCTGAGGACGCAGTATCAGCTGCGTTTCTGAATATTGCAAAAAATTTTCATAAAGTTAATAGATCTGTCTGTCCAAAAACGGCGGCTTATTTCGTTAAGATAGTCAGAAATACTTCACTTGATATACTCAGGAGAAAGGCTGAACATCGTGATGATATGTAACTTTATGATGACATACCTGACTCTAAATTTGACGATTTTGCCGTAAGTGAACTTCTTGGGTGCATTGAGCGTTTGAAACAAACTGACAGGGATATTTTACATCTGCACTATATTTATGGCTACGCAGTGAACGATATCTCTAAAATGTATGGTATAAAAGAAAACGCCGTGTATAAACGTTTGGTAAGGGCTAAAAATCGCCTTATGAAAGAGCTGCGGGAGGGCAGAGATGAGCAGTAATCTTATAACAGCCTTGCAAAGATCATTGGATATAGAATATGAACTTATAAGCGAACTTGATATTCAGGAGCATGAGTTTTCTGCCAAGTTTGAAAAGAAAATGAAAAAACTTATACAACGCCGTGAAAAGCCATATTTTGAGCTTATCTCCACAGCTGGCAGACGTGCGGCGTGTGTTATAGTGGTTCTGGCAGCCATATCGGCGTCAGTGTTCAGCGTTAAAGCTGTTCGTGAGGCGGTCTATGACTTTATCGTAAAGCATTTCGCTGACCATGATGAGGTGTCTGCAATATGTGACGATGATTGTCCGCAGACGATACAGGACGAGTATTATATTTCCAATCTCCCAAATGGCTTTACAGAAACTGAATATATAAAAGACAGCGTAAGTCTTTATACTGTTTACACTGCTGACAACGATAAATTTATTATGTTTGAGCAGTATGTAAAACCGAGCTATAATGTTCTCATTGATAATGAACATACCTCACTGGATATCTACACAGACAGTGACGAGCAGACATACAGTATTTATGAATCATATGAAGATCATACTATCATATGGGATAACGGTGAATATGTTTTTGAAATATCAGGCAACCTGACTAAAGAAGAAATGCTGGAATTGTGCAGGTCTATAAAAATAAAATAGTGCTGTCCAAAAGTGACAGAAAATTGCGTTTAAGTGTATGAGGGTCGAGTTAGGCTCTCGTATACTTATTTTTTTACTGGGAGGTAATTTTAATGAAAAAGATAGTTAGTTTACTTGCTGCAACGGCAATGTTGTTCAGCTTTGGCGTTTGTGCATATGCAGACGATACAGATACAAATTACGGAGATCAGATATCGCTACAGTATTCATATACTCAGAAGGTATACAGTGGCATAAGTAAATCAGGCAACACAGTATCTTGTCAAAGCAGGGTAACAGGCATCAGTGGCATTACCACAAAGATAACTATAACTCAGGAGATACAGAAGAAAAGCGGCACATCATGGAGTTCCATAAACGGCAGAGGAACGACAGTTTTCACCTCTTATGCTAACTTCAGCTATTCTTACTCCAATCTTGCCAGCGGTACATACAGAGTTAAGACCATTGCAAAGGTATACAGCGGTTCAAATTATGAAACCATAACTGCATACAGCAGAACACTATCGGTCTGAACTTAACTGAATAATCAATAACAGCATCGTTCGCCGCTGAAAGGCTTGATTGAACGGTGCTGTTGTGGTATTATATGCTAAATCGACAATAATTAATGAGATAATACAGAATTTTTATTTTTTCTTTAAGTTCCAATATTGGTACTTATAAATGTTGACTTGAAGTTTTTAAATATGTTATACTTATTTTATGAACTTTTTATGATGAAAGGAACTTAGCAATGGAGTCAAATATACCGAATAAACTCAAACTTCTGAAAATATTGGAAATATTGAATTCAATGACTGACTCGGAGCATCAGATGACGACACAACAGCTGATAGATGAGCTTGCTAAGTGCAATATCTCAAGTGAAAGAAAGTCTGTATACCGTGATATAGAAACCCTGCGTTCTAATGGCTATGAAATACTGAAAGGCCGTTCATGGCATGACAACACATATTATGTGAATGACCGCCGTTTCAGTGTTTCGGAAGTTAAGATAATTATGGATGCAGTTCAGAGTGCTGCTTTTATTCCTGCTGATAAGACGGAGATACTTCTTGATAAGTTGGCAGACTTGAGTTGTAAATATAGAGCGGAACTACTTAAGCGTCATACAGTGCAGTTTATGACAGTAAAGCATAAGAATGACAACATTTTTCAAAATATCGAGATAGTTGAAAATGCTATTGAAAAGCAGATGAGAATACGCTTTCAGTATTTTCACCTTAATGAATATGGCGAAAAGGTCTTTGCACATGACGGAGTTATATATCAAGAAGAACCATTGGGATTGATATTTGAGGACGGTAATTATTATCTTTTGTGTTATCGTGCTGACCCTGAATATGTCAACAAGGTAAAAGCATTCAGACTTGACAGAATAGAAGATCCTGAGATAATTTCTGAACCAATAAGTCAGAATGCTGTTGAGGTACTGAAAAATGTCAGCACATATCGTTTACAGTCATTCAAGATGTATGGCGGCAGTATACGAAAGGTGACATTTCAGTTTTCACCTAATCTTATAGAAGTGGTCTATGATAAATTTGGTCACGACATAATAATCCGCCGCAATGGCGATATTTGCAAAACCACGGTGCTTGTGCAGATCAGCCCGACTTTATGGGGCTGGATGCTGCAATTTCCAGAGAATATGAAAATAAATGAACCTGAAGATATAAGAGAGAAGTATTACAAATGGGTAAGATCAGCTTTGGAGTAAAAAGATCAACAACAATAAAAAAGGTCCCTGTCAAAGACAAGGACCTGAACACGACACTCGTGATGAAGGTATGAAACCAACGATTTGAAAGAATTTTTATTTGAACTCGTAGTGTAATTTTATAGGGTAGTAATCCTATGACATTATATTAACACATAAAGGGAGGTTTGTCAAGTGGTTGACGAAAAAATTTTTTGGGGACTTGATATAGGAACGGATTCAGTAGGCTGGGCTGTGACAAACAGCGAATATAAGCTAAAAAAATACAAAAACAACTTAATGTGGGGTGTTCATCTTTTTGATGAGGCAAAGCAGTCTGCGGAAAGAAGGTCATTCCGCACGGCAAGAAGAAGGCTTGATCGCCGTAAGCAAAGAATAATACTATTGCAGGAGTTTTTTGTTAGGGCTGTATGTGAAAAGGACGAAAATTTCTTTCGTAGGCTAAAGGAAAGTGCCTTATTGCCTGAGGACGCCGAACATAGAACAAATAACATTTTCTTTGACGATCCTGATTACACTGACAAGGATTATTTTGAAGAATACCCAACTATACATCACCTTATCTGTGAGCTTATGGAAAGCAAAGAACCTCATGATGTAAGGCTTGTATATCTTGCCTGTGTATATCTGCTTGCTCACAGAGGACATTTCCTTCTTCCTGTATCAGAGGACGATATAAGCAAGGTAACAGAGTTTGAGCCGCTTTATGAAAGCTTTTATAAAGCTCTAGAAGAAAAGCTTGATGAGGAACCACCGTTTGACAGATCTGCCGATGATTTTGCTGAGATACTAAAAAGCCATAAAACGGTATCTGAAAAGAATAAAGATTTTGATAAACTTCTTTTTGGCGGTAAGGTAAAGACCTATGATAATGAAAATATCAGCTACTCGGCACTTATAAGGCTGCTTAGTGGCGGTACGGAAAAGCTATCAAAGTTCTTTGCAAATGAAGAGTACACAGACCTTGAGAAAGATTCCGTTTGCGTAAGGAATGCGGATTTTGGAGATACTCTAGAGATGCTGGAAGGACAGATAGACGAGCTTGATTTTGCTTTGCTCAAAAGCGTAAAAAGTCTTTATGATTGGTCGCTGCTGGTGGATATTCTTGAGGGTAAATCTCTTATATCTGAGGCTAAAAAAGATAAGTATGATGAGCATGGACATGATCTCGATGCACTTAAATATCTGTTCAGAGAATATCTTACCAAAGATGATTACAATGAAATGTTCAAAGAGATCAGTGGAAAACAGAACTATGCAAGTTACGTTTATAATGCACCTTCCGATAAACCTAGGGACAGTAAATATAAAAAGTGCAGTCAGGAGGATTTTTGTAAGTTTACTAAAAAGTTTTTAAGCAAGATAAAACCAAATGAAAAAGACAAACCTTGCCTTGATAAACTCCTTGAAAAGTGTGAACAAAATTCTCTTTGTCCTAAACAGGTGACTACAGACAACCGAGTTATACCATATCAGCTTTATTATGTAGAGCTTAAAAAGATACTGGAAAATGCTTGTGGTTATCTTCCATTTCTTAATGAAAGAGATGAGTATGGTACGGTAGCGGATAAAATACTGAGCATAATGAAATTCCGTGTGCCTTATTATGTTGGTCCACTAGTCGATAGTAAGAAAAGTCCAAATGCGTGGCTTGTTAGAAAGCTCAATGGTAAGATCACGCCATGGAATTTTGCTGACATGGTAAACGAAGATGAGAGTGAAAAAGCGTTTATTCGTCGTATGACTTGTAAATGTACATACGTTGCAGGTCAAGACGTTCTGCCTAAATATTCATTGCTTTACAGTAAGTTCAGCGTTCTAAATGAGATAAACAATATAAAACTTAATGGAGAGCCTATATCCGTCCAGGCAAAACAAGAGATATACACAGAATTGTTTGAAAGGAACAAGTCAAGAGTCAGCAAAAAGAAGATACGAGACTGCCTTATTTCTCATGGCTATGCAGCGGATAGTGATGAGGTGACAGGTATTGACGATATAGCAAAATCTGCTATGAGATCTTATCATGACTTTAAGATAATGTTGTCTAATGGTATACTTACAGAGCAACAGGTCGAGGAAATTATTGAACATATCACAGTCACAACAGATAATATACGTCTGAAAAAATGGCTTAAAACACAGTTTCCGACGCTTGCAGACGAAGATGTAAAGTATATCACAAAGCTTAAATATAAGGATTATGGCAGACTGTCACGCTGTTTCTTGGAAGATGTGCTGCCAGTTGATACAAAGACAGGTGAGGCAGAGAGCGATAAGAATATCATAACGATGCTGTGGGAAACCAACGAGAATATAATGCAGTTGTTAAGTTCAAAATATCGATATTCAGAAAATATTGAGCATATGAACAGACAGTATTATGCACTACCTGAAAATCATAAGAGCATGAGTGAACGTTTGAAAGATATGTATGTCCCTACTGCAGTACGACGTGCAGTAACAAGGACGTTTGATATTGTAAAGGAACTTAAAAAGATACAAGGCAGAGATCCGGATAAGATATTCATAGAAATGGCAAGGGGTACAAGTGAAACGCCAAAGGGTAAGAGGACGAGCTCACGTAAGGAGCAAATATTTGAATGTTGGAACGGGCTTGACAAGGAGTCTATAAATGAACTGGAAAGGTCAGGACTAAGGGAGCATCTTGACAAAATTGATGACGGTAAGCTGAGAAGTGAAAAGTATTTTCTGTACTTTATGCAGCTTGGCAGATGTATGTACACAGGAAAACCAATTCCTTTTGAAGAAATTGAAAATGAGCACCAGTGGAATATAGATCACATATGGCCGCAGGCGAAAATAAAAGATGACAGTCTTGATAACAAAGTTCTTGTCAGCAGCAATGAAAACGGCAAGAAAAGTGACAGTTATCCTATTAGTGATGATATTAGGCATAGTATGGCAGGGTTGTGGCATTCTCTTTATAAAAAGGGACTTATCAGCGAGAAAAAGTATCAAAGACTAACAAGAAGTACGCCTTTTACAGATGATGAACTTTCAGGCTTTATTGCTCGTCAGCTTGTGGAAACAAGACAATCTACAAAAGCGGTTGCTACATTGCTTAAAGAGCAGTTCCCAAATACAGAAATAGTTTATGTAAAAGCAGGCTTGGCATCAGATTTTAGACAGAAAATGGACATGGTAAAATGCCGAGAGGTAAATGATCTTCACCATGCAAAGGACGCTTATCTTAATATAGTCATGGGAAATGTTTATGACGTAAAGTTTACAAAAGATCCGCTTAATTTTGTAAAGAAAAACAGAGACTATTCTTTGAAAATATACCAGAAAAATTCTGTAGGGAAAGAATCAGGCGTACTAACAAGAATAGTTGAACGCAATGGAGAGATAGCATGGAATCCTGATACATCATTTGAAATTGTTCGTAAGATGATGGCAAAGAATAGTATACGATATGTGAGATATGCTTATATGCGAAAAGGCGGACTGTTTAACCAGATGCCTGAACGTAAAAAAGCGGGACTAGTTGAACGAAAATCGGGACTAGATACAGGAAAGTATGGCGGTTATAATAATACAACGGCGTCGCATTTTGCTGTGGTAAAGTGTAGAGAAAAATCAGTTGTGGTAGTGCCTGTTGAAACTATGTTCTGCAATAGATTTGCAACTGATACAGAGTTCGCAAAAGCGTATGTTGCACAACAACTAGCTGAAATACTATCACAAGAATTTTCACCTGAGAATATTACATTTCCTTTCTGTAAGAGAATAATCAAAGTAAACACAATGTTTGAGGTTGACGGATTCAGATGTAATTTGGCACAAAAATCAAACAAAGGAAAACAGTTAGTGCTAATATCAGCTTGTTCGCTTGTATTAGATAAAGATACTTATGCATATATGAAGAAAATCTCATCATTTATAGCTAAGAAAAAAGTAAATAAAAGTCTTGTTATAAATAGTTATACTGGAATAACTGTGGAGGATAATATTTCGGCATTTGATGTGTTAGTAGAAAAAATGCAGTCCTCGCCTTTCAAGGTTTTCTTTCATAAAATAGGTACAAAAGTTGCAAATGGCAGAGATAAATTTATATCTTTGTCTGTAGATGAACAGACAACAGCTCTTTTTTATATACTTATGCTCCTGAAAACAGGTCGTTCAACTGGATGTGACCTCACATTAATAAACGAAAGTGGTCAGGCTGGTGTTTTGACGCTAAATTCTGACTTTTCTAAAATAAAGGATAAGAAGAAAATCTATATTATCGACCAGTCACCGACGGGACTTATCGAGCGTAAGTCACCGAATTTGCTTGACTTATGAGTTGGAGAACAGTTGTCATTTCCAAAAGATCAAAGCTTGATATGAGAACTGGCTATCTTGTGGTGAGAACGGAGGACGATGTCAAGAGAATAAATCTTGATGAGATCTCCGTTCTCATCATAGAGAATAGTGCAGTATCAATTACAGGCTGTCTTATTGCGGCTATGTCAGAGAAAAAGATAAAGGTGATATTTTGTGACGAAAAAAGAAATCCATCATGTGAACTTGTCTCCTATTATGGCAGCCATGATACGTCTGCCAAGATCAAAAGGCAGATACAATGGAGCGATGATATCAAAGCTTGTGCGTGGACTGAGATAGTTGCTGAAAAAATACGCAAGCAAGCTGAATTTCTTGAAGAGCTTGGAAAGTCAAATGAAGCTATGATGCTGCAAGGGTATATTGAAGAACTTGAAGTGGGTGATGTCACCAACAGAGAGGGCCACGCAGCTAAGGTGTACTTTAATGCTCTGTTTGGTAAAGATTTTACACGCAGTCGTGATTGCGTGACTAATGCCGCCTTGAATTATGGATATAGTCTAATACTTTCTTGTATAAATAGAGAGGTGACAGCTCATGGTTATATAACTCAGTTGGGGCTATTTCACAGCAATATGTTCAATCAGTTTAATCTTTCATGTGACCTTATGGAACCTTTCCGTATAATTGTAGACCGCTGGGTATATAAAAATGCCCCTACTGAATTTGGCAAAGATGAAAAACATACTATAGCGTCTTTGCTCAGTACAACAGTGATGATAAATGAAAGTGAGCAGTATTTGTCGAATGCAATGCGTTTTTATTGCAGAAGTGTTTTTGAGGCACTCAACGATAATGACGTTTCAAAAATCAGTTTTTATTCATTAAACAAGTGAGAAAGGTGAATGATGAGCTATAGATTTATGAGAATGTTTGTATTTTTTGACCTGCCTGTTGTTACCACCGAGAACAAAAGAAACTATTCACGTTTCAGAAAATTTCTCATTAAAAATGGCTTTATCATGATTCAGGAGTCTGTTTATTGCAAAATGGTGATAAATCAGACTGCTGCTAACACGATAATGAGTAATATAAAAAGTAATAAGCCCCCGGATGGAATTGTTCAGGTGCTCAATGTTACAGAAAAGCAGTTTGAAAAAATGGAGTTTATAACTGGCAGTTTCACAAGTGATATAGTAGACAGCGATGAAAGATTGGTGATATTATGACAATAGCATATTCTGAAGTTGGATTTTATTGCGAACTTAATGAAACTCAGATACTTAATCTTGTTATAGAAAATCAGCAGATTTTCAGCAATATTATCTCTGATATATACTATCAAATAAATGGCGGCAGCGGTAAATTTGTACTGTCGGATAACAATAATCCGCTTGATCTGAAAAAGAATGTGGAATTGGTAACACAGATCATACCGTTTGAGATAAATCAGCGTGAACTATTAAATAAGCTGTATGCTGAGCTGAAAAATATATCTGTGGACGGAAAAAATTATCAGCTCACACAGCAGCTTTTTTCAGACATATCGTCCTATGTTTACACTCTTACTGAAGACCTTGAGAATGATATTTCCGTTGATGTTCCGCAGGACATAAATGGAATACTTAAAATGCTTGGGATACGTTTTACCGAACATGGTACAGAACTTACTGACAAAATATTGGAGTACATGATCGCAGTAAACAAATTCAAAGGAGGACGAGTGTTTATCTTTGTGAATCTTCGCAGTTATCTCACTGACAGTCAAATCGGGCTGCTGTATAAAGATATTCTATTGCGTAAGATGACAGTTATATGTATTGAAAGCTCAGATCATAAGCATTTGCCTAACACAAAAACGATCATCATCGACAAGGATATGTGTATAATCTAATTTTTGTTGACATTTTATATTTATATGATATAATATTGTTATAACCTTATATAAATTGCACTGATGAGTAGTGTCATTATCTCGAATTTGAGGTTTGAGAGTAGTGTAATTTTATAGGGTAGTAAAACTGGATAAGCTGACCACACATAATACGATAAGTTTGAGAGTAGTGTAATTTTATAGGGTAGTAAAACAAATATCGCCTAAAAGTGATGAATAAGGGTTGTTTGAGAGTAGTGTAATTTTATAGGGTAGTAAAACTTCATTTTACCTATGATTATATGAGGGTCGTTTGAGAGTAGTGTAATTTTATAGGGTAGTAAAACCGGCTGTCAGTGTAGTGCCATAAGCCGTGTGTTTGAGAGTAGTGTAATTTTATAGGGTAGTAAAACAAGGGCGTTATGTTGTGCTTGTCACAATATGTTTGAGAGTAGTGTAATTTTATAGGGTAGTAAAACTCACGCACCAGGGCGAGGCGGTGACCGCATGTTTGAGAGTAGTGTAATTTTATAGGGTAGTAAAACGACGGGCGCTGAATATACTTGATGTATTCGTTTGAGAGTAGTGTAATTTTATAGGGTAGTAAAACACGTATTCCATGTCATTCACTTCCAATTCTGTTTGAGAGTAGTGTAATTTTATAGGGTAGTAAAACCAAGGCACAGTGTCATATTTGCCCACCTTTGTTTGAGAGTAGTGTAATTTTATAGGGTAGTAAAACTATTACGGTCACATAATATTGAACAAATTAGTTTGAGAGTAGTGTAATTTTATAGGGTAGTAAAACTCGACTTGCGTATATTAGACGATACGATGAGTTTGAGAGTAGTGTAATTTTATAGGGTAGTAAAACCTGAACGGCTCAGGAACTGCGCTACATGGCGTTTGAGAGTAGTGTAATTTTATAGGGTAGTAAAACATTTCATCGGAGATTAATTCTTCTAACTCGGTTTGAGAGTAGTGTAATTTTATAGGGTAGTAAAACCATTTTCCGTAAGTATCTTCTATGTGATAGTTTGAGAGTAGTGTAATTTTATAGGGTAGTAAAACAAATAGGTCTTTATCAACTGGGGCTATTTTGTTTGAGAGTAGTGTAATTTTATAGGGTAGTAAAACATTCTAACTCCGCAGCTAGGACAATAGTCAGTTTGAGAGTAGTGTAATTTTATAGGGTAGTAAAACTCAGTACGTTGGTGAACGCTCTGCCGATGTCGTTTGAGAGTAGTGTAATTTTATAGGGTAGTAAAACTGATAACAGGTCTTACCAAGTGCACGCCTGAGTTTGAGAGTAGTGTAATTTTATAGGGTAGTAAAACATTTAAGTTAATGGTACGATTTACTAAAGTGTTTGAGAGTAGTGTAATTTTATAGGGTAGTAAAACTGGCGTGACATTTGAGTATGCGTTTTAAACGTTTGAGAGTAGTGTAATTTTATAGGGTAGTAAAACCTACACGGACAAAATTGACCTAAACACACCGTTTGAGAGTAGTGTAATTTTATAGGGTAGTAAAACTGTATATATGAATTTTCCGACACTTCCGCGTTTGAGAGTAGTGTAATTTTATAGGGTAGTAAAACTTCATTTTACCTATGATTATATGAGGGTCGTTTGAGAGTAGTGTAATTTTATAGGGTAGTAAAACATACCGCAAGCCGTCCTTGACGCTGACGCGTTTGAGAGTAGTGTAATTTTATAGGGTAGTAAAACAAGCGTTGAAAGCTTTGTGTTGAGGTCGCGTTTGAGAGTAGTGTAATTTTATAGGGTAGTAAAACACAACTTCGGGGAATTCTATACCCTCTTTAGTTTGAGAGTAGTGTAATTTTATAGGGTAGTAAAACCAGGGGTAAAAGTTGTGTACCCCCCGTCATGTTTGAGAGTAGTGTAATTTTATAGGGTAGTAAAACGAGTAAACGATGATGTGGTTTGATGAAGAGTTTGAGAGTAGTGTAATTTTATAGGGTAGTAAAACTTTAGCTGTTCGTTTGTCAAACCGCTTGCAGTTTGAGAGTAGTGTAATTTTATAGGGTAGTAAAACTTACAGCTTGCACATTTGTGCTGCAACATAATCAGCGTTATCATTTATCTTTGAATTTCCATTCTAATATTCTCGATATCATTCTTAGCTCTCAGCAGCTGCCATATTGTAGCCTGAGAGTGCATTTGAGTTTGATAAAATTTGTTTTCTTGAAACTACTTATAAAAATAAACAGAGTATATGGACAATAGAAAGAGTGTGGCATAACGGCTGTTGGTATGTGACTTATCAAGAGTTAAGTGCCTTAAAAAGGAAACTTTCTTATGAAGTGTGTCGCAGTGGTATGGATATCAGGCAGTGTGTTTCTCGGCTAAGAAATGCAATATATGCACATTTGATAATAAAACCACTATTTCAAAATAATGAGATAATAAGTTAGACTAAACGCCTATTTGTAGAATAAGACTACTGTAATATATAATTTTTATACCAATTATTCATAATTATATACCTTGACACACTATCTCGTTAGGGTGTATAATCTTTATGTATAGTAAAATGTAATGCGTAAGGAGAATATATGAAGAAATATCTTGATGAAAGCCTGTCAGCTCAGGAGAGAGCAGAGGCTTTGGTAAACGAAATGACAATAGAAGAGGCAGCCTCACAACTGAGATATGACGCTCCTGCTGTTGAGCGACTGGGGATACATGCCTATAACTGGTGGAACGAGGGTATCCACGGACTTGCCCGCAGCGGAACTGCAACAATGTTCCCTCAGGCTATAGGTCTGGCGGCTATGTTTGACACTGACCTTGTGTTCAAGGCGGCGGATATCACCTCAACTGAGGCTCGTGCAAAATATAATGAATATTCAAAACGTGGCGACAGGGATATTTACAAAGGTCTGACTTTGTGGGCACCTAACATAAATATCTTCAGAGATCCACGGTGGGGCAGAGGTCACGAAACTTATGGTGAAGATCCTTACCTCACGGCTGAGTGCGGCAAGGCGTATGTCAAGGGCTTGCAGGGCAGTGGTAAGGTGCTTAAAACTGCTGCTTGTGCAAAGCATTTTGCAGTCCACAGCGGACCTGAGGCGGTGCGACATGAATTTAACGCTGAGGTAAGCTGGAAAGACCTTGAAGAAACTTATCTGTACGCCTTTGAAGAGCTTGTGAAAGGCACAGGCGTTGAGGGCGTAATGGGAGCTTACAACCGTGTCAACGGAGAGCCATCCTGTGCAAGTGAACTTCTTATGGGTAAGCTCGATTCATGGGGTTTCGACGGCTATTTTGTTTCAGACTGCTGGGCAATAAGAGATTTTCACGAGCATCATATGGTGACATCATCTCCTGTTGAATCTGCTGCTATGGCACTTAAAGCAGGCTGTAACGTAAACTGCGGATGTACATATGTGCACCTTTTATCTGCACTCGATAAAGGACTTGTTACAGAAGAAGATATCAGAAATTCCTGCGTTGCACTTATGAGAACTCGCATAAGACTGGGTATGTTTGATAAATCTACAGAATATGACAGCATACCATATAGTGTTGTATCTTGTCCTGAACACAAAGCGGTTTCATATGATTGTGCAGTAAGGTCAATGGTGTTGCTTGAAAACAACGGAATTTTGCCGCTTGATAAAAAGTCGGTATCTACCATAGCAGTCATTGGCCCTAACGCAGACAGCAGAGTGGCTCTGGAAGGCAATTACAACGGTACGGCTGACAGATATATAACTTTCCTTGAGGGTATCGAGGACGCATTTGAGGGAAGAGTTCTCTATGCTGAGGGTTGTCATTTGTATAAGGACAGAGTTTCAGGTCTTGCACAGGCTGGCGACAGATACGCCGAGGCGGAGGCTGCCGCCGCAAATTCTGACGTTGTTATACTGTGCGTTGGTCTTGATGCAACTATAGAGGGCGAAGAGGGAGATACAGGCAATGAGTTTTCGTCAGGGGATAAAAATGATCTCCGCCTGCCTGAAAGTCAGCGTGAGCTGATAAGACGTGTTGCGGCTATTGGCAAGCCTATGATAGTGGTTTGTGCCGCCGGAAGTTCCATAAATATCGAGCATGATTGTGACGCTCTTATCCATGCATGGTATTCTGGCTCAGAAGGCGGAAGGGCACTTGCTGATATTATCTTCGGAAAGGTATCGCCTTCAGGAAAATTGCCAGTTACGTTCTATGATAGTGCTGACAAGCTACCTGACTTTACGGATTATTCTATGTCAGACAGGACATATAGATACACAAGAGACAATATCCTCTATCCTTTTGGATATGGCTTAACTTACGGAAATGTAGCCGTTACAGGATTTGAATACAACAATGGCACAGCTAGAGTTTCAGTAGAAAATAGCGGTTGCGATACCTGTGAAGTAATTGAACTTTACATAAAAGCACATGAGGATAGCTCACCAACCTATCCTATTCTGTGCGGATTTAAGCGAATCTTTATAAAGAAAGGCGAAAAGCTTGACGTAGATATCCCGATATCTGACAAAGCTTTCACAACTGTGTCTGATATTGGCGAAAGGAAACAGTTCGCTCAGATGTTCACTCTCTATGCAGGCACACACCAGCCTGATGAGCTTAGCTGCAAACTCAGTAAAACAGACTGTCTGAGTATCGAGATAGAGAAAGCATGAAAAGAGATCTCACAAACGGCAGGATAATTTCATCGCTATTGGCATTTTCAGGACCAATGATACTCGGAAACCTGTTGCAGCAGGTATATAACATTGCCGACACGTTTATAGTCGGCAGATATCTTGGCGAGAACGCTCTTGCGGCGGTGGGAAGTACATACACACTCACCACATTTCTTTACTCCATAATAATAGGTCTGTGCATGGGCAGCGGCTCGCTCGTTTCCTATTGTTTTGGTGAAAAGAATGAACGTCGGCTTAAAAGCTGTCTGAATATTTCATTTGTAATTATAGGCTCTGTTACCGTGGTGACAGAGCTTATTATTCTTTGCTTTTCAAACGGTATTCTGCGGCTTTTGCGTACCCCTTTAGAAATAATACCCCTGACTTCTGACTATGTGAATGTGATCCTGTCTGGTATCATGTTTATTTTTTTGTATAATTTTTACTCGTTTATGCTGAGGGGTCTTGGTAATTCCATTACGCCGCTGATTTTCCTCGGTAGCAGCTCCGTACTGAATATCCTGCTTGACGTGGCGTTCGTTGCCTATATGGATATGGGCGTAAAGGGTGCAGCATATGCTACTGTGATCGCTCAGGCTGTGTCAGGCGTGGGACTTTGTGTTTATTCACTTGTGAAAGAACCGCTGCTGCGGCTGTCGATGAGAAGATCTGCTTTTAAGGATTGCAGTGTCAGTGAAGTCGTGCGAATGTCAACGGCGGCGTCTGTCCAGCAGTCTGTCATGAATTTCGGCATACTTATGATACAAGGTCTTGTAAACAGCTTTGGCACAACTGTCATGGCAGCTTTTACGGTAGCGGTAAAGATAGACACCGTTGCCTATATGCCTGCACAGGAGTTTGGCAATGCCTTCTCGCTGTTCATATCACAGAATTACGGTGCAAAAAAATATAACAGGATAAAAAGCTGTGTCAGATATTCCTGCGGTATCTCGGCACTTTTCTGTGCCGCTGTATCTGTCTTTGTTGCCGTGTTCTCTGACAAACTAATGGGACTTTTTGTCCGCAGCGATCAAACTGATATCATTGCCGTAGGCTCACGTTATCTCATAACGGAGGGTTCTTTTTATGTTGGCATAGGGATATTGTTTCTGCTTTATGGCTATTACCGTGGCATTAACCGCCCTGAAATGTCCCTCGTGCTCACAGTGATATCTCTTGGAACAAGAGTTGCTTTGGCTTATTTTCTCTCAAGCTTTGAGATGATAGGCGTGTTCGGCATATGGCTGTCAATACCTATAGGCTGGGTGCTTGCGGATATTGTCGGCATTACATATATGAAAAGGAAAGTAAATTTGGATAATAGAGGAAAGTAAAATGAAGAATTTAAAAGTCAGAGTGCCTATGTATTTCATAGGTCTGTTTCTTATGACCATAGGCATAGCCCTTTCGGTCAAATCAAATCTTGGTGTATCACCGGTAAGCTCCATACCTTACACGATGACTTGCGTGTGTGGGATCGAAATGGGCAAAGCAACTATAATTTTCCACTGTGCTCTTGTTCTGCTGCAAATCTTGCTGCTGCGTAAGAAATTCAAGTACATCAATCTTCTGCAGGTCATTGTGGGAATAATTTTTGGATATTTCACCACGTTTTGCAACTACCTTGCATCACTTCTGCCAGCCACTGATAACATTGTCATAAGACTTGCAATGATGCTTATAAGCACAGTGTTTATCGCTCTTGGCATATTTATGTATCTTCCTGCTGACCTTATGCCGCTGGCAGGTGAGGGAGCAATGCAGGCAGTGTCACAGGTGAGCGGAGTTGAATTTTCTAAGGTCAAAATAGGTTTTGACTGCACAATGGTAGCTGTTTCTGTCGTTACCTGCCTCATAGCTGTTCACAGCCTTGGAAGTGTCGGCGTGGGTACTGTTATTGCTGCTGTACTGGTGGGTGCTGAGCTTGGAGTGATAAAAAAGGCATTCGGAGAACAGCGTGACAGACTTCTTGGCAAGACTGCTGATTGCACGCAGTGATCTGTGTAATCTGTTTTTTTAGACAAATACTTAAACGTTTTTGGTGCTATTCTTGTTAGTTGCTCCAAAAATCAAGTTTCTTGATTAAATACAAAAAAACGTATCGTTTTGTAGGTTTGTCAATCATATTGGACACTATTATTAAGAAATTCGATAGGCGAAA
>OLNY01000213.1_pt1 | contig 58555 bp, 53 predicted proteins | sample 1671981 | NCBI WGS metagenome assembly OLNY01 (sample SAMEA3136632, study PRJEB25190) | human gut metagenome | biome: human gut; feature: human-associated habitat; material: faeces | place: Austria | collected 2013
GCGAAAATTGAAATTTGTCAATAGTTGACAAGAAAAAAGTGGGGGTAAAGTACAAAAAGTTGGCATAAAGAAAAGAGCGCTGTTACCAACTTTTTAGAGTTTTCGACAGCGCTCTTCTAGAAAGAGGGGAAATGAATGGAAAGGAAGCGATTTGAAACAAAGACACAGATGGTTTTGTTTTTCCTGAATGGAAGCAAGAAATATTTTCTTCTTGCGATTATTTCAGGATGTCTTGTGTCTTTCATGGATATGATCAATCCAAGAATCATTGGATTTACAGTCGACAGTGTTCTTGGTGATAAAGTAACAGAACTGCCAGCAGTGCTAAACAAAATGTTGATTTCTGTTGGTGGGACAGTGTGGATTAAAGAGCATTTGTGGTTTATGGCATTGCTTGTTGTGTGTATTGCAGCATTAGGTGCATTATTCCGTTTCTTTTTAAATCTTTTGAATGCAAAAGGGGCAGAGAAATTGGTACACACAATGAGAAATGAATTGTTTAATCACATCTTGCATTTACCATTTGTCTGGCATTCTGAAAACCAGACAGGAGATATCATTCAAAGATGTACGTCAGATGTGGAACAGATCAAAATCTTCTTATCTGAACAGTTAATATTCTTATTCCGAATTGTTATTTTGATTACATTTGCGATGTATTTCATGTTTACAATCAATGTGAAGCTGACACTTGTTTCTTCTATCTTTATTCCAATGATTATTGGATATTCCTTGTTCTTTCATAAAGGAATTGGAAAATCATTTGAAAAGGTAGACATTGAAGAAGGTAAACTTTCTTCTATTGCACAAGAGAATTTAACAGGTGTTAGAGTTGTTCGTGCATTTGGCAGAGAATCATACGAAAGAGAAAGATTCGAAGCACAGAATGAACACTACACAAATATGTGGGTGCATCTAATGCGCTTATTAGCTGCGTTCTGGAGCAGTTCTGATTTATTTTCGTATTTGCAGATTTTTAGTGTTTTATGTGTTGGCACGGTATTGTGTGTCAATGGAGAAATGAGTGCGGGTGATTTTATCGCATTCAACTCCTATACGACGATGTTAATGTGGCCAATTCGTAATATTGGCAGAGTTATCGCAAACCTGGCAAAAGCTGGAATTTCCATTGAACGTTTGATGTATATCATGAACAGTAAAGAAGAAAAGGATGTTGAAGGTGCAAAGGATGTCGATCTGCATCAGGATATTGCATTTAATCATGTATCTTTCCAATATGAAAATGGAAGTGCTGAAATCCTGGATGATATCAACTTTACAATCAAAGCAGGAACAACAGTAGGTGTTCTTGGTGGAACGGGTTCTGGCAAGAGTACATTGATGTATTTGCTGGATCGTCTATATGAACTGCCAGAAGAAAATGGTTCGATTACAATTGGCGGCGTTAATGTTAGAGATATTAAATTGAGCTGTTTGAGAACAAATATTGGTATGGTTTTACAGGAACCTTATCTGTTCTCTAGAACACTGGAAGAAAATATCGCCATTGCTTTGCCTGAAATGGACCGTGAAGAAGTAAAGCGAGCAGCGAAGATTGCTTCACTGGATCATGCAATTGAACACTTTAAAGAAGGCTATGATACGTATGTTGGAGAAAGAGGCGTCACACTTTCTGGTGGGCAGAAGCAAAGAACTGCGATTGCACAGATGTTAATTTCGAAACCTCCTGTGATGGTATTTGATGATTCTTTGAGTGCAGTTGATGCGGAAACAGATGCAAAAATTCGTCATGCGTTAAAAGAAAATGTTGGAAATTCTACAGTGATTTTAATTGCACAGAGAATTACAACATTGATGAATGCAGATTTAATTGTTGTGATGGATCATGGAAAAATCGTTGAGATGGGTAAACATGAAGAATTGATTCACAATGGCGGCATCTATCAACAGATTTATGAATTACAAAGCAGAAGTGCTTCGGAGGTATCCAAATGAGCGAAAATAAGAATGTAAAACTCAAGTATTTTGGTATTCCAAAGCTGCTGCCTTTTGTAAAACCATACAAGAAGATCATGATTAGTATGATTATTATGGGTGCTCTTTCTTCACTGATTGATTCTATATATCCTTTGTTTAATCAATATGCACTGAATCATTTCATTGCATTGAAAACAACAGATACAATTGTTCCATTTATCATTGTATATATTGTGATTTTGATTGTATTTGTTATCTTGAATTTTGTTAGTACAACATGGGCTGGAAAGATTGAAATGAGTGTGAATCGTGATTTGAGAAATGCATCATTTAATCATTTACAGGAATTATCATTCTCTTATTTTAATCAAAACAATGTTGGTTATGTTCATGCTAGAGTTATGAGTGATACGGGTAGAATTGGACAGTTAGTGTCATGGGATATGATGGATATGGTATGGCAGGGATCCTATTTGTTATTTGTATTGATCAATATGGCACTCATCAATATTCATTTAGCAATGTATATTATGCTGATTATTCCTTTCGCAGTGATTCTGATTATTTTCTTTCAAAAGAAACTGGTTGCGTTGAATCGTAAGATTAGAGAAATCAACTCTAAAATCACTTCAAACTTCAATGAAGGTATTACTGGTGCAAAATCCATTAAGACACTGGTTGTTGAAAACAAGATCAATCATGACTTTGATGTAGATTCTGATGATATGGAAAAAACATCTGTTCTTGCGGGAAGATATTCCGCATTGTTCTCTTCTTTAGTTACAATGTTATCTTCCATTACATTAGCAATTATTCTATGGAAAGGTGGAATGATTAACCAGGAAGGTATCATTATGATTGGTGCACTTTCTGTATTTATGACATATGCATTGAATATGTTAGAGCCAATCCAGAGTATTGTTGGCGGTATTGCAAGATTGATCGCAATTCAAGTCAATATTGAACGTTTTACAATATTACTTGAAACACAGTCAGATGTAGCGGATCGCGTTGAAGTTGTTGAAAAGTATGGGGATACATTCCATCCTAAGAAAGAAAACTGGGAAACTTTATATGGAGATGTAGAATTCAAAGATGTATCTTTCAAATATCCTGATGGGAATGAAATGGTACTGGAACATTTTGACTTGAAAGTTCCACAGGGTACAAACGTTGCGATTGTTGGAGAAACAGGCGCTGGCAAATCTACACTTGTAAATCTAGTATGTCGATTCTTTGAGCCAACATATGGTCAAGTACTGATTGATGGAAAAGATGCAAGAGATAGATCTCAGCTATGGCTGCATTCAAATATTGGCTATGTTTTACAGACCCCTCATCTATTCTCGGGTACAGTTAGAGATAACTTGAGATATGGTAAGCCAGATGCTACGGATGAAGAAATCTGGAAGGCATTGAAACTTGTGAATGCGGAATTTGTCATTGATAAAATGGATAAAGGTTTGGATTCTGAAGTAGGTGAAGGTGGAGATATGTTATCCACGGGTGAAAAACAGTTGATTTCATTCGCAAGAGCAATTCTAGCGGATCCTAAGATCTTAGTGTTAGATGAAGCTACTGCTTCTATTGATACATTGACAGAGAAAGCAATTCAGGATGCAATTTTTACAGTGATCAAAGGTAGAACATCTTTTGTGATTGCACATCGTTTATCAACGATTGTTGATGCTGATGTTATCTTAGTTGTAAAAGATGGCAAGATCATTGAAAGAGGAAAACATGCAGAACTCATGCAGGCACATGGCTATTACTATGATCTTTATACACGTCAGTATGAAGAAATGGTTACAAATACTGTGAGCGAAATAGCATAAAAACAAAGGTATCTCAATGCGAGATACCTTTAAATTTGAATGAATGATTCATGATGGAAAGAATATGCATATGCTTTGACTTCTTTATTTGGGTACATGATTGATAATGCTTTCATGTATGTTTTCAGCTGTGGGGAATATCTTTGTTTGATTTCTATTTCTGGTGCGTTATCTGTCTTATAGTCAATCAGAATGATATTTGAATCATTCATTGCTAAAAAGTCCATTGTACCAGTGATACGTTCCCCATTTTGTTCAACATAGAATGGGAATTCTTTATGAATTTCCATAGACAGGCATTGTTGATAAATATCTGATTGTGAAAAAGCCAGGATTCTTTGTTTATCTGTAGTGGATAAAGCATAAGCTTCTAAGTCTTGCATTGTCCATAGTTTATTCGGCAATGCTTCCATGATTTCATGCATCTTTGTACCATATTTACTGCCCGCAAGCTTGCTTGTTTCATCTAATACAGGCAATTCTTTAAATTCTGTACTGGATGGAGTATACAAGGAAGAAAGAAGTGCAGGCTGTATTGTTAAGTGTGGAAGTTCCTTGACATATGTCTTAGGAATTTCCTTTTCTTTTTCGACATCCATTTCATCTACTTCTGTGAGTTTGAAATATGGATCATCTTTCATTGCACTGTAGATCAATGCAGTCATGCCACCACGCTGTGATAATAGGGATAGATCAACAGGCTGTTTTAAGATATCTTTCTTTGTTGTATCAACAATAAACATTCTTTTTTCTGCACGTGTAATCGCAACATATAAAAGACGAATAAATTCTTCGATATCTTCTAAGTTAGAGCGATACTCTACAGCAAGTCTTTGAATGGTTGGGCGTTTTAAACGGTATGGCATTGTTAAATGGTTGATGCCAAGTTTTAATTCATCATCAATCATGACAGCACTGCTTTTGTCTCTAAAGTCATTTTTAGAAGTGCTCCAAAGGAATACATTCTTATACTGCAATCCTTTGGATTGGTGAATGGTTGTAACAGTAACAACGTCATCATCTTTTCCTTTTGATACAGCTTCAGATGATTTTTCATCGACACTTGCTTCCATTGTTTCTAGGAAGTCCTGGATCGTATCCACTTTTGTATTGCTGGCTTGATCAAAGAGATAATCAAAGTTTGCTTTTTGATTGTTGTTAAGTCGATTATAGAAATCATGACGAATAGAAATCTGTGTGAGTAATTCAATGATATTTCTATCTTCCGCAATATGATTGAGTTCTTTTAATTCTGCAATGATTTCTGGATGTTCTTCTGAAATACCTTCATAAATAGAACTGTGTCTAATTTTAAGAAGGGCTAGATCTTCATCAGAAAAATCATAGAAGTGAGACGTTAAGACTGAAACTAAAGCAATTGAATCTCTAGGATCTTTGATTGCACGAATCATAGAAAGAATTGTCTGACATAATTCAGACTGATAGAAACCTTCTCTTGCATCAATTAAATATGGAATATTGTAGAAATCAAAAGCAGAACGAATCACAGTTTTATCTGCATGTGAACGTACAAGAATACAGAAATCTTTAAAGGATAATGTAGAATCTTCTTTTTTCATCAATAAGATTTTTTTCGCAATCCAGTATGCTTTCTGTTGTTTTGCGCTAAGTTCTTCATCTGCATCTTTTTCTTGCTTGATGAGTGTAAATTCAACAGGAACGATTTCTTCTTGCTGACGCGCAGTACCTACAGAAACGGTATCCAATTCTGTATAGGAATCTTTACATCCATCAACATTCATGATTCTGGAAAACAAATGATTGGAAAACTCTACAATGGAATTCATAGATCGGAAGTTATGCCGTAAAGTAATTTGAATTGTATCTGGATCATGCATGAGATTTCTCATTAGAGAAGGTTTTGCCTGTCGAAAACGATAGATGGATTGTTTGACATCTCCTACTCTGAATACGTTGTGTCCATTGGAAATCATATCAATGATTGCATTCTGTAAATCTGATGTATCCTGGAATTCATCTACCATGATTTCATCAAAGGAATCTTGTAAGATATGCGCTACTGTGTAGTTATTCGCACATAAAATATCATATGCATAGCGTTCCATGTCACTGAAATCCATGACAGCGTCTTTCTGCTTGGATGAAATAAATGCATTCCATGAATCTTTTGCCAGGGAAACGATATAAGATGTGATATCAGAAAGATCATTATGATCCTGGATCATCATTTTAGAATCATAATTATTTTTTAATAAATCTTTGATTTTATCATTGAGTGCTTTTCTTGAAGCAGTATATTCAGCATTCTTTGTGTCAGGACTTGTTTTACATAATGCTAGATTTTCTAAAGAATATGAATATTTAGAATAGTTGTGATCCTGAATGGCATTGATGCAATTGCGGATTGCGATTTCTTCCTGGTCTAGCGTTTCAAATTTGATTTTTTCATCACCATCACCGTAAAAACGCATTTGATTTAAATATGATAACAGGCAATTTAAATCTAGTGAAAGACGGGAAAAGAAGTTCTCAAGCGTTGCCTGGGATAAATCTGAAATGCGTGAAATTGGTGCATAGGAAGAAATGGCCTGTTGATACCAATCATCTGGATTGATGGTACTTTGTGCGTGTGTATTGATTGTATTGATAATGGAATATAAAGAATCATAATCTTCTGCACGTGCAGAAAAATATGAAATGACTTTATAGGATAAAGCAGGATCATTTTCAATATATTTCGCTAATGTATTGAGATATGCATCCTTTTTATAAATATTCACACTGCCTTGGGAAAGGACTTTCTTGGCTGTTGCAGGATCCAATCCAATGACAGAATAATATTTTTTAATGATTGTTAAGCAATATGAGTCAATCGTAGTGATATTTGCGGCTTCTAATTCAACCAATTGCTCACTCAGCCATGCTTTTTCTTCATCGCTTGTTGTTTCCAGAAAGGCAGTATGCAATTCTTTCGCAAGACGTTTCTTCATTTCAGAAGCTGCAGCTGCAGTAAATGTCATCGCAAGGATACGAGAAACACGAACACGGTCTTGAATGACTCTTTTCTTTAATCGTTGTACAAGTACACCTGTTTTACCAGCACCTGCAGAAGCAGATACAAGTATATTTTTTCCTAAAGCTTCAACGGCTTGCTTTTGTTCAATATCTAAGTTCATGCTTCTTCCTTTCCGACTTTAAAACTGATATCCTCACAAGAAATGGGTGCAGCTTTTCTTCTTTCTCCATGGAATCGACAAATTGTCTTATAGTCACAATACAGACAAGCATTGTCTGTAGGAGATAAGTCAATTTCTCCTTGTGTGACATGTGCATAGAAATATTCATAGATTTCCTTCAGACACTCTTCAATAAGTTCATAACTCATCTGTGTTTTTAAAGAAACGATATGTTTTTCATCGTCATCCATTTCTGTCAAACGTTTTGTAAACGTAAACCCTCTGAGTCTTCTTTCATTAAGCATTCGAACAAGTTCTGCTTCTTCACTCCAGTCTTGTTCCTCAATTTCTTTCTTCACTACTTTTTTAGCATCTGCCTGATAACTTTCGTCTTTTAAAGAATAGTAATATGCACCTGCTGGCTCTATGTTGTAGAGCTTTTTCGCAATCATCATATATGTCATTAACTGTAATTGCTGACCAGATTTGATTTGTGCTTCACTTAATGATTTACTAGATGATTTATAGTCAAGGATACGAATCAATTCATTCCCGTAGTGATCAATTCGATCAATCTTTCCAACAAGATCAACATGTTCTGTAACTTGTTCATGAAATTTGTGTTCAACTCTTTTGATTTTAAAAGAAGTATGATTTTCAAAATCATTCAAGAATACAAGTGCCTGTTGAATACCATGTACAATTCTTTCTTTTGTGATTTGATTGAAGATTGTTTCTGTTGGATGTAATGCATCTAATAGATCAAATGCATCTTTTAAATATGTACGAATCTGTTCCTCTGTAATTTTAGAATAGCCTTTGCCATATTCTTTCACACTTGTTTCCAGTAATTCGTGTTGTATATTGCCAACAGTTCTAGCGTCAACACATGACTGATCCTGTTTTCTGACTTTTAAGCCAGATTGGATGAAATAGGAATATGGGCACGCAAAATAACGTTCAATTGTTGAAATAGAACCAGTAATACAATTGTTTTTCGCAAAGAGTTTTTTTGCGGTTTCTTCTGTTAAGGCATGATTTTTCTTTTTGTCTGGAGCTAAGGAAACAAGATTCCATTTCTCTAACATGTCTGGATATTTATTTTCAATATCAAATGCCAGCTGAATTTCTTTTCCCTGGTAGTCATTTGTGTATGTAGAATAAATAAGTTTTTTTTCTGCACTGTTTTCAATCCAGGATAGTTGATCCATATAGAGTTGATAACGTGTAGAACGAGATGGATATTTCGTAATCTTTTCTACATAGGATTCATCAAACAATCCACTGCATTTTGGTACAGAAGGATAGTTTGCACCAGAAACAGAACAGACATAACTGATTTGCTTTGGCTCAACAGGATGTGTTAGATCTGTAATCACACAGAAATCGGATTGCAGAATCTGTTCATCGGAATGCAATGTTTCAAAGCAGCGTGCTAAAAATAAAAGATCTTGTTCCGTTTGAATATATGGTTCACATTCAATGATTGTCTGACGCATTGAAATACCAGCCTGTAATTCAGTTGGATCTTTCAGATAAGATGATTTGCGTACAATATCAAATGCACGGAATAAGAATTCATGAATGGATGTATATGTCAATAGACTATCGATTTCATCCTGGATCAAATCATAATATGCCTGTGCTTTTTCATAGGAAGCTTGATATTTTTCAATATCTTTTGCGTAGTTTGTATTTTCTAGATCAATTGGATCAGGAAGATCATATGTTGTTAATGTATCACGTAAGAATGCATATGTATCGTTACTGACTCTATTAGAAAAAGCATTGTACTTTAATGCCTCTAAAAATGATTTGCGATCTTTATGAATCCCAAAAAGAATCAATGATTTAAAAAGTAATGGCAAGTGTAATGGCTTTGACTGCCTTAAAGATGAAAATGGAATGTTATATCTTCTAAAGACAGCTTCGTATAGAGGTAAAGCAGTAGCAGTGGATAGAATCACATTGCAAGGAATCTGTTTTCTACAGATATCCTGTGCAATAGCTTCTGCTTCACTTCTTGCGTTTAGTGCATACTTCAAAGATACGTCTGGTGTATTGGACGGGTATGCTTCATAGTCATATGTTTTCTTTAGTTTTTCATAGATATCATAGTGGTAGAAATCTTTAATAAATTGATAATGTAATGAAATAGAATCTGAAGAAACAGGAATTCCATTTTTTGCATTGTCTTTTTCTGCGAAATCTAAAGTAAAGGCAATGTTGAGAATTTCTTTGAGTTCTTTTTCGTTCGCATTTGTTTCTGGAAGATCATCTACAGAAATTGAATATAGAATACATTCCTTTGCGAAAGATAAGATTTCTTGAATGAATACAGGAAAGAGGAACATTGCCTGATAAATAGGGAAATGTTCTTGTGCCTGTAATAGTTTATTAGATAGTTGAATACTTAAAACGAGATCATCATCTTTTTCTTCTTTGAGAAAAGTTGAAAGAGGAATGATTTGTGTGTCGGTTACAATACCATGATTTTGGCTGGATAGTTTTCTTAAAATAGGATCTTTTTGATCGCTCGATGCAATTATTTTTTTCATGGATATATTCTACAATGAATTTGTTTTGAAAGTGTTAATAATATTAACAATTGAATGAAGAGTGGATATGCTATAATTGTGACAAACTAAAGGAGTATTTTTAGTATGAGAAGAAGAAATTCAAACTGGTGGGTTTGGTTAATATTATTTTTTGTTTTTTCAGGTGGCATGAGCTTTATGCTGCCATTGTTTTTAATCATTGCGGTCGTTGTTGGAATAGCGATTGCTTCTGTTTCCACATATAAAAACAATAGTTCTGACGAGCAGTCTTTCAATCAGTTTTCATCCTATCGAAGAGAAAACAGATATCAAAGAAGTGGCAGCAGTCAATCCAGTAAAATCGCAAAAATCAATTTATATTTAAGACAGTATTTTAAATCTAGAAACAGTATTCGCGTCGTGGACCAAATTGAATTGCGTTTGAGAGAAGAAAAATATGCTTCTTTATCTTCCTTGGATGTATATCGTAATAATACATATATCTGTTCTTTGAATGATTACCAGAGAAGATATCCAGAATCTTATTCTGCAATCATTAATGATCTTTATTCCACACAGGCAAATTCTCCTTTACAGGCTGAAGTATTTGATGCTGAAGTGGTAGAAAATCCACAGCCAAAGAAGGAAGAAACTATAAAGAAGGAAAAGAATGCACAATATTTTATTGAAGAAATAACAAGCTTGAATAATGATATTCCGGATGAAGAGATTTCCAATGGTTTATATGAAACGGCTTCTTTATTGAAACAGGTGCAGACATTAGAGTCTAAGTTTCCGAATTCTAAAGATAAGCTGAAGAAACTGTATGAGTATTATTTACCAATCTTGATCAATATCTTGAATCAGTATCGTAATCTGCAGTATGCAAAAACTGATCCTTCTTATGAAGATACAAAAAATAAATTGATTCGTACAATTCATCTGATCAATGATGCAATGGCTAAGATCATTTCTTCTATGACAGATGAGGATTTCATTAATTTATCTGCAGATATTTCTACATTAGAAGCAGTATTGAAAAAAGATGGATTAACGAGTGATGGCAGTATGCGCTCAAGCGGCCAGGGAAGATGATTTATGAGTGATAGAAATGATGAAAAGAATCGTCTTTGGAATGAAGTGTTTTCAAAGAAAAGAACATATGAAGAAAAAGATGATTCAAACATTGAACTAACAATAGAAGCACCAAAGAAAGAATCTGCACCTTCTACAACGGATACAATTTTAAAAACGGCAGATAAGGCAATGCAGGAGTTGAATCGCATCTTAACAAAACAAAAAGAAGATCTTCAACAAATGCAGGAACAGTTGAATAAGAAAGAACCAGCACGCGCACAGACACAAAGAGACATTGATTTAGAAACACTTGAGAAACAACTGAAAGATGATTATGGAATTGAACCAGCAAAAGAAGTGATCAAAGAATTTGATCAAGGAAAGGTATTCCAGGAAATTGAAACTGAAGTATCTCAGAAAATCATTGGTCAGGATGAAGCTGTGAAAAAGGTTTGTGTTGCGTTCCGTCGTCCTTTTGTGATGGGTGAAAATGAGAATGGCATTAAGAATGTGATGCTTGTACACGGCCCACGTGGTACAGGAAAGCATTCTTCCATTCATGAAGTGGCGAGTGCACTGTGTCAAAGAAACATTCTTGCGAGCAATGAAGTATATACGATGGATATGTCTCGCTATACATCTGCTTCACAAGAACAGATTTTCCTGCAGGATCTGTATGAGGCTTTAAATGGCAAAGGAACTGTAATTTGCTTTGAAAACTTTGAATCTTCATTTGCGTCATTTCTTAGAATGGTGGATGCATTAGTGATTGATGGAAAAGTTGTATTGAATAAGAGATATGTCTTGAATAAAGGTGTTTTAGTGGAAGCACAGACGGGTCTTGTGAAAGATGCGATTGATTCATTGCATGTGAATGGTAAATATCTTGTGTTTATTACAAATGGAAAAGTATCTGGCGTGCAGAATGCATTTGGTGCGGACTTTATGTATCACGTATTAGATGACATTACATTTGTGCAGCTAGATGATGAAGCTATCAGCAAGATCATTATTCAAAATACAGATGTATTTGTTGAAAAATGTAAAAACAATCTGCATATTGATGTGAAAGTGGATGAAAGTATTCGTTGCTGGGTACATACACATTTTGATAAAACACAGGGAATTGATGCAATTCGTTCTGTCTTTCATGATTTTTATGTATCTATTTCAGCCTTTGTTTTAAATGAGAACTTAGGCAGCAATGAAGAAATTCTTTTACAGGAAGCAGATGGCATGCCATATGCAGTCTATGGAAGCAAGAAACAAGTATTATCAAGAGAAAAGAACAGTGCAGAAGAAATTGAAGCAGTGAATAAAGAACTTGATGAAATTGTAGGTCTAGATAAAGTAAAAAACTATATCCGTTCTTTACAGGCTCATATTTCTTTACAGGAAAAAAGAAAACAGCAAGGTCTCAAGAGTGCTTCTGTTTCCATGCATATGATTTTTACGGGTAATCCAGGTACAGGGAAAACAACCATTGCCAGGTTACTTGCACGCTATTTAAAAGCTATTGGTGTATTGAGTGAAGGACAGCTTGTAGAAGTAACAAGAGCAGACCTGGTTGCACAATATGTTGGTCAGACAGCACCATTAACAATGTCTGTCATCAAGAGTGCAATGGGTGGTGTATTGTTTGTGGATGAAGCATATTCTCTGTATCGAGGAAAAGATGATTCATTTGGTCTAGAAGCAATTGATACGCTTGTCAAAGCCATGGAAGATCATAGAGATAATCTGATTGTCGTATTGGCTGGCTACAAGAAAGAAATGGCTACATTTCTGGAAGCAAACTCTGGTTTGAAATCTAGATTTCCAAATTTAATTAACTTTGATGACTACACTGGAACACAGCTTTATCAGATTGCTTGTATCCAGGCAAAATCAAAGGGATATGAAATCAGTGAAGATGCGAAAGAACCATTGATTCAATACTTTAATGAAGTACAGTCCATCAATGCTGAAGAAGCTGGCAATGGTCGTCTTGCTAGAAATGTTGTAGAAGAAGCTATTCTAAAACAGGCAGAAAGACTTGTGAATTCTACAGATCAGAAAGAAATGACGGAATTAAAGAAGGAAGATTTTGACTATACTGTAAAAGTAAAGCCAAAGCAGGAAAGCAATGAACCTTCTTTGAATGATATCATGAATATGATGAAGTAAGGAAAAGGCACACGTTGCCTTTTTCTTTTTTGAAAAATCTTAATTATTGGCATGCATATAATACTATTCTGTATATATGAGATGCTTGAATAATGATATAATGCATGGGTCGAGGTTGAGTGTATGAAGAAATATGTTCCTTTATTATTGTCATCTGTTTTAGCTTTCACGAGCATCCAGTCATTTACTGTTTTTGCAGAAGGTGAAGATGATGGTAACATAGAAGAAATATCAGAAGAGGGTGAAGAAAAAGCGGTAGAAGATACAAATCTACGTATTTTATTCACAAGTGATCTGCAGGATCATATTCTTCAATATAAACAGGCAGATAATGAGGAATATGTTACTTTAGGCGGCTATTCTCGTTTAGCAAATCTTATTCAGCTCAATCGTACAGAAAATACGGTGTTGATTGATGGTGGTAATTTCTCTACTGGTTCAGCATTCAGCTGCTTGAATTCTACAAGTGCACCAGATTTATCTTTGATGTCTATGTTTGGCTATGATGCCATTGCATTAGGGGATGAAGAATTTACTTATGGAACACAGACACTGGCTAATATGATTGGTGTGAATGAAACGGTTCCTACATTATTAACTGGTAATCTGAATTATTCTGACAGTGAAGCTGGAAAGGCATTGAAGAGTACATTGGCTGAAAAGGGTGGCTCTACATATAAAGTTGTTGAAAGAGCGGGGAAGAAAATTGGCATCTTTTCAGTGATGAAAGAGCAATCTATTTCTAGTGATGATGTCTCTTTGGAAAGCGCAGTAGATACAGCAAAAGATATTGTTTCTTCATTGAATGAAGAAGGTTGTGATTATGTGATTGCGATTGCACATGGTGGTGATGCATTCGCACATGAAATTGCAAAGAGCGTTGAGGGTATCAATACTGTTATTGCTTCTTGTGACGTTGTTGAAAAATGGGAAGTGGAAACAGAAGGAGAAACAAATATTGTTTCTTGTGGAGAAAATGGACAATATCTTGGCGTATTAGACATCAATAAAGAGGATGGTTCTATTAGTGGATATCAGTTAGTCGCAGTCACAGGTGAAATTGAAGAAAATCCTGATGTTGCGTATAGAATCAATGACTATACAAACCAGGTATCTTCTGCATTGTTTGATGCATATGGTGTTTCTGTGGATAAAACAATGGCGGCGAATCCATTTAACTTTACGCCAGTTGATCATAGTACAAATGAATTGTTGAATAACAATACTGCGGATCTGATTACAAATGCATATGCATTGGCATATGATGACTGGTATGCACAGTGGTATGCTTCCTGGAAAGCTAAGAAAAAGCAGATGTTGAAAGCAGCGCAGTCTTTAGTCGATAAGAATACGGAAGAGCAGCCTGCAGAAGAGTCAACAGAAGAACAGGCAGAGGCAACACCAACTCCAACACCAGATACTCCTGAATATCAGAAACTGGAAGAAATCCAGAATATGAAGCCAACGGTAAAGAAACGTGCGATTGGTTTAATCAGCAAGAAGGAAATTCAGTCTACATTTACAAAGGATTCTATTTCGGCATTGGATGCATATAATGTTGTTCCAAATGGTACAGGCAGTGATGGCAGTTATGGGGAATCGTTAACTCTTGTATTCTTAAAGGGCAGTGATGTACGTAAGCTTTGCGAATATGATGTTACGTATGGTAGAAAAGGTGATGGAGAAAATCAGTTGTATTTTTCTGGCTTGAAATATACATACAGTGATTATCGCCAGGATAATAACCATGTAGAAGAAGTATACGTTGATGCGGTGAATGATTATTATGTTCCTGTACATAATGATGAGCTATATCCTGTTGTTACAACATTATCTACCGCAAGAGATTTATTAAATCTTTCTTCATATACAGATGGCAGTCTGAATGTGCGTTATTATGATGTGAACGGTGGAAAGATTCAAAAATTGGGCGCAAATGTATTAACATATAAAAAGAAAGAGCTGAAATCTTTTAAAGCAATCTGTACATATCTTTCAGAACTGGAAAGAAACAGTGATAATATCGCAGAAATATCTTCCAGCTATAAAAATGCTGCAGAAGTCAAAACAGAAGATACAGAATTTACACTGTGGGGTTTCTTTAAAAATACAACAGAATCACAGCTTTCAAAATATATAAAACTTGTTTCTGGAATCCTTGTAGCGATTCTATGTATCAAGTTATTAGCATTTATCATTTCTAAAAAGAGAGAAAGATGAGGAGAATCAAGATGAGTGAAAACAAACAGGCACAGGCTGAAGAAATCAAATTAACACTTAATCCTGAAGCAGAAGAACAAGAAGCTCAAAAAGAAGAACAGGCAGAAGAAACAGTTGTTGAAAAAAATCCTATTGATGAAGCAAATTTATCTGAAGTGGAAAGACAGACTGTAAATGAATTTTCTTCTAAGATCGACATTATGGAAAGTAATACTGTTTTACAGTATGGTTCTGCAGCACAGAAGAAAGTATCTGATTTCTCAGATACAGCTTTAAATAATGTTCGTACAAAGGATCTTGGTGAAATTGGTACATTATTGAGTGATCTTGTAGTGGAATTGAAAGAATATGATGCAAATGAAACGGAAAAGAAGGGTTTCTTTGCTTCTCTATTTGATAAGGGTGGAGATTCCGTTACAAAGTTTAAGGCAAAGTATGACAAGGCAGAAGCAAATGTTGAAAAAGTTGCAAAGATGCTGGAAGATCATCAGATTACTTTGTTGAAAGACATTGCTTTGTTAGATGAATTGTATGCTCGCAACCAGCAGAATACAAAGGAATTAACAATGTATATCTTAGCTGGTAAGAAAAGAGTGAATGAAATTCGTGAGAATGAACTTCCAGAACTAACAAAGAAAGCAAAGGAAAGTGGCTTGCCAGAAGATGCACAGGCAGCAAATGATCTGGAACAGGCTTGTGTTAGATTTGAAAAGAAGTTATATGATCTTGAATTGACAAGACAGATTTCAATTCAGATGGCACCTCAGATCAGACTCGTTCAGAATAACGATACACTGATGACGGAAAAGATTCAGTCTACACTTGTGAATACAATTCCTCTATGGAAGAACCAGATTGTTCTTGCTTTGGGTATTTCTCATTCTAAGGAAGCAATGGAAGCACAAAGAGAAGTTACGGATATGACAAATACACTTCTCAAGAAAAATGCGGAAACATTGCATCAGGCAACTGTGGATACAGCGAAGGAAAGTGAAAGAGGCATTGTTGATCTTGAAACATTGCAACATACAAATGAACAGTTGATTTCTACATTAGAAGAAGTGCAACAGATTCAAAAAGATGGCAGAGAAAAGCGTGCACAGGCTGAACAGGAACTTGCCAAGATTGAAAATGAACTTACAAATAAGCTGTTAGAAATCAATGCTGAGAAAAAGCAGGTTGAAACAAACAAATAAAAATGAAAACAGAAGAACAAGCAGTTACATGCAAGTTCTTCTGTTTTGTTATTCATCTTTACTGTGTAGAAGCAGAATACCGTGGATCCCAATGAGTAGTGCGATAAAATCTATCGAAAGGACTTCACTGAGATACATCAGGTCAGGGTATCCACCTTGGCATAACGCAAATGCAATTAGTGGATATCCAATCATTTTTACAATCAGCCATCCAGTAAGTAATAAGACGATTGAAATTGTAATATATAGCTTTCCACTCGTTTTTTGGTTCATAGTTTCATGTACAACTAGATTGTAATCTGTTGCTTTCCTCCTTTTGCTTTGTGTGTAAAATGGAATAAGAAATGATGTTTTCTTTTATTAATTATAGTATAAGCAATTATTTTGGAAGATGTGAAATATTGAGCTAAACGTGACTATTTTGAGACGTAGTGAAAGCAAAGCCATATTAAAATTTTAGTGGGGAAAAAGTATGGAATATAGAGTGATAATCATTGATGACGATGTACAGGATTCTATTTTGATCAAAAATGAAATTGAACATATTTATATGGATGGCATTACATTTTATGTGCAATGCGTAACAGATAAACAATTTATGAACGAATTATTTGAAATTGCGAATCCAGTGTTTTTTGATCTGTATGTGATTGATATTGATATGCCATATCGAAATGGTGTCTGTATATCTAATGAAATTCGTAAAGTTAAATCTGATGCAAAGATATATCTATCTTCGAATCATGATGATTTGATTCTGCAGTTTGGAATTGATGGCTTTATTCGTAAAGCAAATTTAAAACATGATGTTCCTATGATGTTATATCGTTTTCTACAGTCAATGAAAGCAACTAGAAAATATGTGTATGCATATAATGGTGAAGTGCAGTCAATTGATTATCAGGATGTTATGTATATTGAAGTTTGTGATAATGATGCAAATATTATCACTCGAAAAAATAAAATGGGTTTTCGTGAAAGAAAAACATTAAAGCAATTTGAAAAGATATTTCAACAGCCAGATTTTATTCGAATTTCCAAAAGGTATATTGTGAATTTATATAACGTTGATATGTTGTCTAATGGAACATTCAAAATGAAAAATGGTGTTTCTTTGAAAATCCCTAAAAATAACCTAGAAAAAATAAGAAGAGCATATATAACATATTGCTTACGGAGATGACTATGAAAGTATTATTATTTTTACAGATTGTAGTTAGAGTCTTGTTTTTGAACCATTTGATGAGTAAAGCTGGGAAGATATGTATGATTGGTGGTTTTTCTGTTCTGTTTTTCTGGATGGATGGAAGAAACATATTTACAAGTCCAATCTATTCCGCAATGCTTCTTTTGTTGATGGAAATTGTATTTTTTATCATTGATAAAAGAAAGTTTCATGCGGAAGATCTCTTTTCGTGTTGTGTATTAGAAAGTGGTATTGCGGTATGTAATGCAGCCGCAATATACGTTGTGAGTATGATTATATATAACAATCTGGATTATAAGCTATTACACAATAATAATTTGCATATTGCCTGGATCGTATCTTTATGTATGCAGGGAATCTTGCTTTTTGCTTACAAGAAATGGAATCGGAAACAGCTGCATCTGCCATCTGTGAGTTATTCTGTATATTCTTTACTTTTGATCTTTTTGATTATTGTATTAGATTGTTTTGAAATCGCATTGTGTACAGATGAAATGACGAAATCGTATTTAGGTATTTGTCTGTATTGTTTCATGATTTTCTCTGTTGTATTGATTTACTGGTCCATACATCTAATTCAGGAAGAAGAAAAATTAAAGGAACAGGAAATTCTTGCGGAATTGTATAAACAGAATAGTATTTCTGCGAACCAGTTGTTAAATACAAAGAAGGAATTATTGAAAATCAAACATGATTTAAAACACTATGTGAATGCATTAGATGATGAGGCAATGAAAGAAAAATATCTCAATGAAATCAATCAAGATCTGATTCCAGTAGAAACAGGAAATACTGTGTTAGATGTATTGTTGAATCATACAAAGCAACAATGTAAAGAAAAAGGAATTACGTTTTCGTTTGTTATGACACTGTCTCATACAGTCAAGATGGAAGATAGTGATTTATATCTATTAATATCAAACTTGCTGGATAATGCAATGCAGCACGTTGGAAGCAAGAAGAATATCGTTCTTGAAATCAGTGAAGTTGGAAACTGCTTGAAAATCATTGAGAGAAACTCTATTGATCACAATGTATTAAAAGATGGAGAATTCATTGTTTCATCCGCTGAGAGTCATGGATATGGATGGGCAACAATCAAGCAAATCGTTGAGAAATATCATGGTGAAGTGATGTGTGAAGAAATATTTGAATGTGTAGAAATACGCATGTTATTGTGGGATTGCATATCTTCATGAGTACTTAATAATTCATTGCCTGTTTGTAGAGTATAATTTTACATATGGCAAAAAATAGAAGAAAGAGAAAAAGAAAAGTTAACAAGAAAAATGTTCTAATTGTTATTTTGTTGGTGTCTTTAGTGATTTTTGGAATCTCTTCCTGTTTGAAGGATCTTCAAAGAGTTCGTGAACAAGAAGAAACACCTGTGGAAAGTGCATTGATTCGAAACACATATGACTGGTCAAAACTTGTAAAAGATGGAGATCGTATGTCTTATGAAGATGATCAATATACATCTATGCAGGGCATTGATGTCTCTTCTCATCAAGAGTGGATCGACTGGGAAAAAGTAAAGAATTCTGGAATAGAATTTGCATATATTCGTGTTGGTTATCGTGGCTATGAAACAGGAAAAATTCATAAAGATTCTTACTTTGACTACAATATTCAACAGGCAAAGAAGAATGGTTTACAGGTAGGTGTGTATTTCTTTTCACAGGCTGCTACGGTAGAGGAAGCAAGAGAAGAAGCTGAATTTACATTGCGTGAAATCAAAGACTATGCGATTGATCTTCCGGTATGTTTTGATATTGAAAAAGCTGGTGAGGGTAATGGCAGAGTGGATCAATTGAGTCAAGAAACATGGACGCAGAATGCGGTAACTTTTTTACATGTGATTCAGAATGCGGGATATCAGACAATGAATTATAATAGTGCTCGTCTACTGGAACAGTATTTCTTGTTGGAATATATGCAGGAATTTGAAACATGGGTAGCACATTATGATACGGAATATCCTGACTATCCATATGCATTTTCAATATGGCAATACACAGATTGTGGTACAGTAGATGGTATTGAAGGAACTCACACAGACATGGATATTATGTTTGTGAAGAAAGGATAAGGAAATGAGTGAAGTTTTAAAGGAAAGAAATGAAATGGATCCTGCGTACATGTGGGATCTCAGTACGCTATTTCACAGTGATGATGAATTCGAAGATGCATTAGAAGCAGTAAAAGCAAGTGTAGAAGATCTTGCTAAGTATGAAGGTACATTAACAAATGCTTCCGCAATCAAGACATTCCTGGATGCGGAATATGGTGTGATGTTGAAAGTGACAGATATTTTCTCTTATGCTTCTTTAAGAAAAGTTGAAGATACAAGAGATACAAAGGCACAGGGAATGTATGCAAAGGCATATGGTGAAGTTGTTAAGATGCAGACGATCTGTTCCTATGCTGAACCTGAAATTTTAAGCAATGATGAAGAAACATTAAATACAATCATTCAGGATGATTGTTTAAAAGACTATAAGATTTATCTGGAAAATCTTGTTCGTGCAAAAGCACATACATTATCTAATAAAGAAGAAGCTATCATGGCGTCTTTTGCGGAAGCATTGAATACGCCAGAAGAAGCTATGGGTGCATTGTTATATGCAGATATGTTATTTAAGGATGCTTTGGATAGTGAAGGAAAAGCACACGAAGTAACAGCTGCGAACTATATTCTTCTTCAAACATCACAGGATCGTGTATTAAGAAAGAATGCATTTGATTCTTTCTATGAAAGCTTTGCACATAATAACAATACATTAACAGCTGTCTATGCTGGTAATGTTAAGACATGTACAACAGAAGCTAGACTCAGACATTATGATTCTTCTCGTCAGATGAGAATGGCAAGTGATAATATTCCTGAGACGGTATATGACAACTTGATTGAAACAGTACATGCAAGAATGGATCTCATGTATCGCTATGTGCGTTTGAGAAAGAGACTCTTGAAGCTTGATGAAGTACATTACTATGATTTATATGCACCATTAACAAGCGGTATTACAGATACATATTCTTATGAAGAAGCACAACGTATGGTTCTTGATGCTGTAGCACCTTTAGGGAAAGAATATGTTGAAAGAGTACAGGAAGCATTTGATCAGAAATGGATTGATGTTTATCCAAACAAGGGCAAAGAAACAGGAGCATTCTCAGCAGGAACATATGATTCTAACCCTGTCATCAAGATGAACTATACAGGTACATTAGATTCTGTCTCTACACTGGCACATGAAATGGGACATTCTCAGCATACATGGCTGACAAATCATACACAGCCATTCCAGTATAGTGAATATACAATGTTTGTAGCGGAAGTTGCTTCTACAGTGAATGAAAATCTGTTAATTGATCAGTTGCTTGAAAAAGAAACAGATCCAAAGAGAAGACTTGCGTTATTGAATCAATATTTAGAGGGATTCAAGGGTACAGTTTATCGTCAGACAATGTTTGCGGAATTTGAAAAGGAAGCACATGCAATGTGTGAAAGAGGAGAAGCTTTAACAACGCAGTCATTGAATGATCTGTATCTGAATTTAATCAAATTATATTTTGGTGAAGATATGGTTGTTGATGATGCGGTGAAGTATGAATGGAGTAGAATTCCTCATTTCTATAACATGTTCTATGTATATGTATATGCAACTGGATATTCTTCTGCATGTGCTATTTCTGAAAAGATCTTGCATAAGGAAGAAAATGCATTAAAGAACTATCTTGAATTCTTGTCTATGGGTTCTAGTCAATATCCATTGGATGAATTAAAGCATGCTGGTGTTGATCTAACAACACCTGAACCAATTAATATTGCTTTAGATAAGTTCGAAAGAGTCATTGAAGAAGCTGAAAAGATTGCAGATGAATTAGGATTCTAAAGGTAAGAGAATATATCTCTTATCTTTTTTTGGAAATACATCAATTTTTGTGAATAAGAATAGTGTAAGGAAAAAGTATATATGAACAAAATTGATGATATAACAATTATGAATGCGTGGATGTTTCCGACAGTATTTGCGGATGAAAGAAATTTGAAGTTAACAAAACAATTAATTGAAATTTGTATGAATCGGAAGATTGAAAGTATTCAACAAGCAAGTGTAGAGCACCATGTTAAGCCAAAATTGAATTCTCATGGAACAAGATTTGATGTAAAATTTGTTGGCGATAAAGAAATATACATTGTGGAATTGCAATTGTATCGAGAATATTTGTTAGAAAGAGCAGAGTACTACCATGCATTAGAAAAGGTGGCTTCTTTTCGACCAGGAGAGTCGTATTCATCATTGAAAAAAACAGTTGTGATTTTCATATGCATTTTTGATTTTTTTGGCTTGAATGAGGGAAGATATGTTTATAAAAGTGGACTGGTTGATCATCCTGAATTGAATTTTGAAAGTCACTCAACTACAATATTCTTGAATACAAAGGGTATTACAAAAGATAAATTACTATGTTCGTTGCTTAGATTGTTTGAAACAAATCAGACAAGTGATGAATTTACAGAAAAAATCAAGCAAGCTGTTGAAGAAGTCAAACGAAATGACAGAAAGAGAGAAAGCTATATGAACTATGAAGAAATGGTGGCGTGGGAAGCAGAACATAGAGCACTAGGAATTGCTCGTGGAATTGCTCAAAAATTAGCGAAAGATATGGCTGAAAGCGAGAAACAGACAATATGCAAAAATATGCTGTCAGAAAATTTAGACATTTCTTTGATTGCTAAAGTGACAGGATATTCCATTGATGAAATACTTGAAATTCAAAGGAATATGTAAATAAAACACCTTCCTGGTATTTTACTGAGAAGGTGTTTTTAAATGTCTTTTTCTCTTTTTACATCTTTGATGTATTCTGCAGTGCATTTTCCAGAAGTCAAATTTTGAATTTCAGTTTCAATTTCTTTACTTTCTGTTTCAAATAAACATGTAACCTGTTCATCATACATATAATCTACAACATTTGTATTTCTACGCAGCCAGTTTTCCATTGTTCCAGATAATTCATATGGATAAGTAATGGAATATTGATGAAATATGACATCCACAACTTTATCTGCCTGCTGCAGTGCAGTAGAAACAGAAGAAGAATAGGCACGGATCAAACCGCCAGCACCTAATTTAATACCTCCAAAGTATCTAACAACACAGGCACATACATCCTGAATATCACTTTTAAGGATTACTTCTAACATTGGAACGCCTGCAGTACCAGCTGGTTCTTTGTTATCACTAGATCGCTGAATCATGTTGTTTTCACCACATACATATGCCGTACATACATGATTGGCATCATTGAATTCTTTTCTGATTTCTTCGATATAGTTTCTTGCTTCATCTTCGGAATGAATTGGTTTAAGACAAGCGATGAATTGAGATTTTTTGATAATTTGTTCGTATCTGTATTCTTGTTTTAAATGCATAGAAATATTGTACAATATTTGTTATGGGAAGAATACATCAGTTAGATACACAAACAGCGAATTTAATCGCAGCAGGAGAAGTTGTTGAAAGACCAATGGGTGTCGTAAAGGAACTTGTGGAAAACGCCATTGATGCGGGCAGTACACAAATTACGATTTCTATTGAAGAAGGCGGTATCTCTAAAATTACGATCAGTGATAATGGATGTGGTATGAGCAGCGAAGATGCAGAAATGGCATTTAAGCGTCATGCAACGAGTAAGATCCAAGGTGAGAATGATTTATTTTCAATACATACATTAGGTTTTAGAGGAGAAGCATTACCAAGTATTGCTTCTGTTTCACAAGTTACTTTAGTTACGAGTGATGGAAAAGATAATACACGTGTTGTGATTGCATATGGAGAAAAGAAGAGTGCATCTCCATATCCTTGTAATCAAGGAACAGAAATTACAGTGGAAGGCTTGTTTTATCATACACCAGCTCGTTTAAAACATATGCGTTCTGCTTCTTATGAATCTAGTTTGATTCAAGATGTTATTAACCGTTTTGCTTTATCTCATCCAGAAATTGCATTTCATTTTATTAATGATGGCAGAGATGTCTTTAGAACAAGTGGACAGGGAAATCTATTAGAAGTTGTGTTTAATGTATATGGCAGAAGTGCGAGTGAAAATGCAATTGAAGTTGATTTTGAAGACTTTGATTATCATGTGACTGGGTATTTGATCAAACCGGAAATTACACGTGCTTCTAATAAGATGATGCATGTATTTCTGAATGGAAGAATGGTTAGAACATATCGTATCTATAAGGCAATTCAGGATGGATATGAAGGGCTGATTCCAAGTGGAAGATATCCTTTGTGTGTTTTATCCATTGAAATGGATCCGCATCTATTAGATGTAAACGTACATCCATCTAAGTGGGAGGTACGTATTTCCAAGGAAATACAACTAGAAACGTTGATCAAAGATCAGGTACACCAGGCATTGAATGTTGAAGATATCATTCCTGTAAGAGAAGTCAAAGAAGCAAAGATTGAATACTACCAGCCATTATCTTTTGATGAAGAAGAAATGAGACCAGAAATAGAACTTCCAAAAAAAGAAACTGTAGAAGAAGTACATGAAGATGTGTCTGTGGAACAATCTATCCGGCAGGAAAAAGAAGAAGATGAAGCATTGCTTAGAAGTTTAATGGCAAAAGTGGAACCTGTTGAAGAAAAAGGTGAAGAAAGTGTTCCTTTACCTGAACTGCGTGTGATTGGTCAATTGCATCGTGCTTATATTTTATGTGAAACAGATCATGCACTGGCTGTTGTCGATCAAACGCGAGCATATCGTAAAGTGCTGTTTGAAGAGATTTTAAATCAAATGGCTCAAGAAGCGTTGATGCAGGATTTACTTGTTCCGTTGACGGTACATACAAGTGATGATATTGTACAGAGATGTGATGAAATCAATGAAGTGTGTAAAGAATATCATCTTGTGTTTGAACCATTTGGTAATGATACGTTGATTGTTCGCAGCCTGCCAGTCTGGATGAAAGATATAGATGAACAGTTCTTAGTGGATCTGATAGATGCATTTAAGAGTGATGATTCTTTACATTTTGCGAAAATGAAAAAGCAGGAAATTGCGAAGATTGCCTGTTCCCATATAAAAAAGAAAAGTAATTTATCCATTGATGAAATGAAAGAATTGATTCAAAAGTTATCACAATGTAAAGAACCAATGATGTCTGTAGATCATAAACCAGTCTTATTTTTCATGGATGTAAATGATCTAATAAAGGAGTTCCGATGAAAAAAGTAATTGTTGTTGCGGGACCTACTGCGGTAGGAAAAAGTGATTTCGCAATTGAAATTGCCAAAAGATATGGTCTAGAAATTATTTCTGGTGATTCCATTCAGGTATATCGTGGATTAGATATTGGCAGTGGAAAAGTGACAGAGGAAGAAACACAAGGAATCAAACATCATTTGATTGATATCTTATCTCCAAAAGAATCTTATAGTGTTTCAATGTTTCAGTCTATGGCGAGAGAACTTATGGATTTTAGTGAAAAACCAATGATCATTTGTGGTGGCACAGGTTTGTATTTGAAGGCTTGTCTGTATGACTATACGTTTGAAAATGAAGCGGAAGAAGCATATGATCCTGCCTTAGATATATATACAAATGAACAGCTGTATGAAATGCTGAAAGAAACAGATCCAATGCAGGCAACAAAGATTCATCCAAATAATCGTAGAAGAGTTATGCGTTCTTTAACAATTCAAAAAAATACTGGCAAGAAGCAAAGTGATATTGAAAAAGAACAGAAGCATGAATTGTTATATGATGCATATATCATAGGCTGCACGATGGAAAGAGAACATTTGTATGCAAGAATAAACAAGAGAGTAGAAAATATGTTTTCCAAAGGCCTGGAACAGGAAATTAAACATTTATTAGATACAGGTGTTTGTTTTGAGGATACATGCATGGAAGGCATTGGCTACAAAGAATGGAAAGATTATTTTGAAGGAACTTGTACAAGTGAAGAAGTGATGCACTGTATTCAGAAACATTCAAGAAACTTTGCGAAAAGACAATACACATGGTTCAAAAACCAGATGCCAGTGCATTGGATTGATATGGAACAAGAAATCACAATCTGGGATGATTTAGAGACATTCCTGAAAGGTGAATAAGTATGATAACGAAAAAAATTAAAAAGAATATTTGTAATACAATTGTTGGAAAGAATATTGTTATATGGAGTGTTGTCATGCTTCTTTTATGGGCAGCATTACTTCCATTACATGAAACAAGTCAAAGTATTTCATTTGTTTTTGTTGGAATGATTATTTTAGCAGTACTGATTTTGATGAGTTATGTTTATGGATGCAAAGAATATCGTAAGTTCACAAAAAGGATTGTATCTGTAGAAGCATTTAACCAAGAAGTATTTCAGACATACAAGCATTTTTCATTATCGAATCAATGGCTTGTTTATCATAAAGGAAATGAATTTGTTCCATTCTTGCGACAGAATATTGTATCCATTTATTTTGATGGAAAGAAAATATTGATTGATGAAGCAGATAAAAATGGTGTTTTTGTTTTAAATGGGAATGCAAAAGAAAATCAAATGATTCAAGACTGGTATCATACAAACGCATAGACATTTGCATATGCTTGTCGTTTGACTTTCGTTCAAACTTATATAAACTATTAAATATACTACGAAAAGGAGGTGTATAAAATGACAAATTTTAATACACAGGCAAGAGGTTTTGCACAGGATGATGTGAATACATACCTCGTAAAAGTTTTTACAAAAATGGGATTAGGTTTAGCTGTTACAGCTTTAGTTGCAGCAGTTTGTTATTTTACAAATGCATGGTACTACTGGTACAGCTTGACAGGTGGAATTGGAACAATCATTCTAGTTCTCGCACAGTTTGGTGTAGTCATTGGCTTATCTAGTCAGATTACAACAATGAAGAGCTCTACAGCGAATCTATTGTTCCTTGCTTATGCTGCATTAACAGGATTTACATTCTCAACACTTGTATATGTTTATACAACAGCTTCTGTATTTGGAGCATTCCTGTTTGCGGCAGTGTTATTTGGAAGCTGTGCAGTCATTGGCGCAACAACACATAGAGACTTGTCTCAATTCTCAACATTACTGATGGGTGGATTGATTACATTGGTCATTGCTTCCATTGCCTCTATTTTTATTCCAGCATTGAGAGATAGCTTATTCTTATCTTATCTAGGTGTGATTATCTTCTTAGGACTCACAGCCTGGGATATGCAGAGAATCAAGTCAATGTACTACAGTGTTGGCGGATATGGTCAGTTAGCTGACAATCTTGCAATCTATGGTGCATTTGAACTTTACCTGGATTTCATTAATATCTTCTTATATGTATTAAGAATCTTTGGAAGAAATTCAAACAATAACTAATCACAGAGTAAAAATGATATAATAGGCGGGACTTAGGTCCTGCCTGTTTATTTGGAGAAAATTATGATCGTTTCAGAGTATAACTTTACAGATTATTATCATAAATACATAACTATTGAAGCAGATGAATTAACAGAACAATTAAATGATATTGTAAAAATCACAGAAAAGGATTGTTATGTGTTGTGTTCTTCATATTGTGATGAAGAAGGTTTGATTCATTTCAATGTGTTATCTGTTGGACAAAGCTGGGAGCGTTGTACAAGAGGGTTGAAGAATAAGAAAATGCTTGGTGATTTCACAATTGATGAAGTCTACTATAAAACTATGCGTGTTGCGGAAGCAGATCGCGATATGATTGAAAAGAACCAGCCATTCTTAGAAATGATGGATCAGAATATTGATGAAGATGTTTTGAAATCGAGAGAAGATGCAAGACTGGATGAAATTCGTGACGTATATTATCCAGATGTTGTATATGCTGGCATGATCCATGACCTCAGCATGTATGAATATCCAATGCGTATTACAGGAATCAAAGGACCATTTTTAGTTGGTGCATTATTGGAAGAGCCAAAGGATGCAATTGGTGTGCATGAAGGGGAACCAGTATATGCACTTCCATATTTAAATGATGGTGTGAGGTTGTTTGCATTGTTTGCTGGGGAGCATTTAGATGCAGAACAAAAGAAAGTCATGAATCAACTGATTCAGGAAACAAATGAAATCGGTATCGACTTTCATGGAATATCATTAAAGAATTAATGGAGGCACAATGAGTAACAGCGAAACAATCAAGTATACATGTCCATATTGTGGAAAAGAATTTGATGTAGAAATTTATAATACAGTCAATGTATCACAAGATCCTGATTTAAAAGAAAGATGTATGTCTGGAGATATCTTTAGACATTCTTGTCCACATTGTCATAGTGATTTTATGATTCAAAATCCTTTGTTGTATGAAGACACAGAGCATCGTTTTATTATCTGGGTATCCGCGAAGGAATTAGGTGATCTTTCTTCATTTGCGAAGCCTTTGATTGCAAAGGGATATACATTAAGAAGATGTGCTACGGTAAAAGAATTTGTGGAAAAGATTCAGATTTTTGAAGATGGTGCGAATGATATTGCGGTAGAACTTGCAAAATACGATAGTTTCATTGATTTTCTTGATAGTAGAAAAGGAAAAGCTGAAGATGTTACGTCGATAGATTATGTTTATACAAAAGATGATGTAATGAAAATTGATATTCGCATGGATGATAAAGGGATGTCATTCTTAATTCCTGTAAGTGGATTGCATGATGAACTGGAAGCAAATAAAGAAATGTTTGAAATAGAAGATGAACAATTCCCATGTATTAATAGTGACTGGATCTTATCTGTGTTTATGAAAGCACAGGGGAATGCCTAATCACATAATTTCACAAATAGATGCCATAATTGTAAGATAGATGTTCACTATATTATAGGTGCAGGAATGATCTGCCCTGAATAATGTAAACCCCTAAACATCATTCAGTGATTTCTATCCCCTTAATGAATTTTAGAAAAAAGAGAAAGACCCGTATGGGTCTTTTCTCTTAGCTGATCGTTTTTACTTCTGATAGAAAATTAGAGAAACGAGAAGTTGATTTTTTAGGCAGAACGATCATAAATTCTCGTGTTGCATCTGAATCGATGATTGGTATGCGAATGCGGCGTGGGTATTTACGATCATTCTCATTTGTAATATTAGATACAAAGCAAGGTAGAGAACTACTGTTGACAAGTGCAGTTAAGTCTTCTCTATCTTTTTGTGTGATGATTTTTGAATGAGGCATATTTTTAGCTTTGATATCTTTCCAGATACCAACATCTTCAATTTGTAGATATGTATATCCATCCATTTGTTCAAATGTGATTCCATCTTTATATTTCATGAATGGATGATCTTTTTCAACACATGTAAATAATTGCTCTTTTAAGCATGATTTTGAGTAGAATTCCTTGGATAATGGCTGTTTTTGAATGAATATGAAATCAAATGTATGTTTTTGCAAACCTTCGAGTAATTCAGTTTCATTTTCATTGGATATCCAATCAATTTTTGAAGTTGGATAGTAAGACTGAATGATAGTTTCATATACTGATTTTGGTCCAGGGGCACTGTAGCCAATATGAATCACTCTTAAAGAATCATCTAAAATATGGAGCTGTTGAAGCATTCCCGCATAGGAATGTAAAAGCTTCTCACTTTCTTTGACGAGAAATTCACCAGTTTCATTGAGCTTCAAAGAGTTTTTTCCATGAATAAAAACAGGAACATCAACTTCTTTTTCTAAAGCTTGCATGTTTCTTGTTAATGTTGGCTGAGAGATATGTAAAGCCTCTGCGGTACTAGAAAGTGTTCCGTATTTTTTGAATGCCAGTAATATTTCTAATAAGTGTAAATCCATAGAGCCTCTATTCATTTTTAGTATAGCACAATACATGTTTGATATTGTACTTCTTGCTTTGGAAATACTATTCTATGGATGGAAAGAGAGGTATATCAAATGGAATATACAACATTAAACAATGGATTACAGATGCCGCTTGAAGGTTTTGGCGTTTTTCAGGTGCGTGATAAAGAAGAATGTAAGCAATCTGTATTAGAGGCAATCAAAGCTGGATATCGTTTGATTGATACTGCAGCCTCTTATACAAATGAAGATGCAGTAGGGGAAGCTGTGAAAGAAGCAATTCGTGAAGGAATTTGTACGAGAGAAGAATTATTTATTACATCTAAAATGTGGGTACAGGATATGAAAGATTATGATTCCGCAAAGAAAGCAATTGATGCTTCTTTACAGAAGTGTGGTCTGGAATATCTGGATCTTTATCTCTTGCATCAGGCAATGGGTGATTACTTTAGTGCTTATCGCGCAATGGAAGATGCATATAAAGAAGGTAAATTAAAAGCAATTGGTGTATCTAATTTCTACCCACATACATTAGTGAATTTCTGTTCTTTTGTAGAAATTCCACCGATGGTAAACCAGGTAGAATTACATCCATTTTTTGCACAGCCTCATGCGTTAGAAATTATGAAGGAATATCATGTACAGGCAGAAGCATGGGCTCCACTGGGCGGTGGAAGATATGATGCTTTCAATAATGAAGTATTAAAGGAAATTGCCTCAAAGCACAATAAAAACATTGGACAGGTAATGCTGCGATGGAATGTGCAAAGAGGTGTTGTAGTGATTCCAAAATCTACACATGTTGAACGTATTCAAGAAAACATTGATATTTGGGACTTTGCATTGAGTGAAGAAGAAATGAATCAGATTTCTTCTTTAGATAAAGGATATGTTGGAACAGCTGTGAAGCATTTTGATACAGATTTTGCAAAGATGGTCGTATCTAGAAGGATTCATGACTGATGTTTAGTAATCGTGATTTAAAAAATATGATTGTACCATTGTTCTTTGAACAATTATTAGTGATGTTAGTGGGAATTATGGATACATTTATTGTTTCCTATGTTGGAGAAGCAGCAGTATCTGGGGTTTCTCTTGTAAATAGTTTTAATACAATATTTATCTATCTTTTTACCGCATTAGCTTCAGGCGGTGCAGTTGTCATCTCACAATATATTGGAAATAAAGATCAAAAGAATAGTGTGCGATCTTCTTCTCAATTGTTGATGTTTTCAACACTGCTCTCTATTGTTTTGACATGTATTGTTCTCATGTTTCATCAGGCAATCTTATCTGCTTTATTTGGAAAAGTAGAAATAGATGTTATGAATGCATGTATTACATATATTGTAATTTCTGCGTTGTCTTATCCATTTATCGCAATCTATAATGCAGGTGCATCTTTGTTCCGCTCTATGGGAAAAACAAAGACTACTATGTATGTTTCTTTAGCATCCAATATCATTAATGTCATTGGTAATTGTATTGGCGTATTTGTGTTGCATGCTGGGGTTGCTGGTGTAGCAATTCCTTCTTTGATTGCTAGAGCATTCAGTGCAATTGTGATAACAAAATTATGTTTCCAACAAAATCAAATGACATATTATACAAAGAAAGATTTATTTGCATTTGATACAGATATTTTAAGAAGAGTGTTAAGTATTGCGGTTCCAAATGGTATTGAAAATGGTATTTTTCAGTTTGTTAAAGTTGCATTGAGTAGTGTGGTTGCTTTGTTTGGCACATATCAGATTGCCGCAAATGGCGTTGCACAAAGTATCTGGTCACTGGCTGCTTTGATGGGCGTGACACTTGGACCAGTCTATATTACTGTGATTGGACAGTGCATGGGCAGTGGTAATCAGGAGCAGGCTAAATATTATTTTAAGAAGTTGAATAAACTGGCAATTGTATTATCGATTGTGTGGAATTTGATTGTTTTAGCTTTGACACCGTTATTCATGCATTTCTATCAACTCTCTAGTGAAACCCTGCAGTTGATTTTCTACCTTGTTGTAATTCATGGTGTATTTAATGCAATTGTATATCCAATCTCTGGACCTTTGAGTAATGGATTGCGTGCGGCAGGAGATGTGAAGTTTACAATGATTGTATCCATTGCATCTACATTACTTGCTAGATTTGTTTTTTCAATCATTTTCGCAATTTATTTGAATATGGGAGTGACTGGAATTGCATTTGCGATGTGTTTAGACTGGACGATTCGTGCAGTCATCTTTTACTGCAGATATCGTTCATTAAAATGGTTGGAATTTAAAGTAATTTAGAAAAACATGATATAATGCAGCAAGTATGGATAAGATAAAACAAGTCATTGAAGCAATTGAAGCAAATACACAAGAATATATTGTGATTGCAATTGATGGAAGATGTGCTTCTGGAAAAACAACACTTGCAAATAAACTAGCGCAACATTTTCATGCCAATGTATTTCATATGGATGATTATTTTTTGAGAAAAGAGCAGCGAACAAAAGAAAGATTATCTGAAATTGGTGGAAATGTAGATCGTGAACGTTTCATTGAAGAAATTGCATCAAAACTACATTCTGATGAAGATATTGTATTTGCACCATTTGATTGTCAAACAATGTCAGTAAAAGAAAAAACAACTATAAAACAAACACATATAACGATTGTGGAAGGATCATATGCGATGCATCCCTCATTACGAAAGTATTATGACTATATGATTTATTTAACCATTGATCCACAAACCCAACAAAAAAGAATTTATGAAAGAAATCCGGGAAAGTATGATGATTTTATAAATCGATGGATTCCACTAGAAGAAACATATTTTTCATCTTGTCATTTTGAAAAAATTTGTAATATTTGTATAAAAGCAGAAGAATGGTAAATTATTTCTTCTGTTTTTTAGTACAATGGGGTGTGAGGGAAAATAAGTATGAAAGTTAACTTTTATTATGTCAGACATGGGCAGACACTGTTTAATCGCCTTGGAAGAATGCAGGGAATGTGTGATTCTCCATTAACGGAACAAGGCATTGAAGATGCAAAAGAAATTGCATCTGTTTTAAGACAAGTGTCATTTCAGCATGCATATACTTCATCTAGTGAACGTGCATTCGATACTGCGAAGATTATCTGTCAGTATCATGACGTTTCATTGATTGATAAAAAGGGATTAAAGGAATTTGATTTTGGTGATCTTGATGGTCAGCCAATTGATGAATTTAAAAGCAGAATCTGGGGTGATGCGATGAGAGATGACTGGAGAGAGTATCACGGCGAATCGACAGAAATCTTTGATCAAAGAACAAGAAAAGCATTTTCTGAAATTCTGGAAGACTGTAATGATAATGACAATGTTCTGATTGTATCTCATGGCAGTTTTATTATGCATTTGATGAAGACGTTATTAAACTTTGACCAGCATGCATATGTTGAAAGAAGAAATGCGGAAGGAAAACCTTGGATGCCGAATTGTGGTATCTGTGTATTCACATATGAAGATGGAAAGTGGGCAATGCAGGAAGAACCTGTCAGTGCTGAAGAGTTTAGGGAAAAGCATTTTCCTAAAACAGTTTCATATTATCTTGTTCGACATGGTGAAACGCATTTTAACGTGCTGCACCGTCTGCAGGGACAATGCGATTCTCCATTAACAGAAAATGGAATTGCTCAGGCAAAACAAACGTGTGAAAAATTAAAAGACGTAACGTTTGATCTAGTATTTTCTTCAACGAGTGAAAGAGCGAGAGATACCGCAGATATTATTTTGTCTAATAGAGATATGCATGCATATACGGATGAGCGATTGAAAGAAATCTTCTTTGGTGATCTAGAAGGAAGTGACTATCAAGAAAACTTTTCTGAACAACAGGAACGTTTTGATGAAGTTCACTATAAAGATATTGGTGGAGAAGACAAAGAAGATGTACAGAAAAGAATTGTTTCCTTCTTGCGTGACACAACGGATCAGGCGGTGGATGGAGATAACGTATTATTAGTTACACATGCAAATTACTATACAGTATTGTTAGAAACGTTGTTTGGAATTGATCGTAAAAAGTTATTTCATGAAGCACATGAAAAGGGAATCAATCCAACACCGAATGGCGGAATCTGTAGATTTCAATACCACAATGGCACATGGTCGTTGCTGGAAATGATGAATGGAGAAAAGTATGAGTGATAAAAAGTTTTTATTCTTTGATATGGATGGTACATTAATTGCTCCAAAAACAAGAAGAATTCCACAAAGTGCAATTGATGGAATCCAACAAGCAATGGAAAATGGACATCATTGTTTTATTTGTACAGGCAGAAGTTATCGTATGGCACAGGAATACTTTGATCAATTGGAATTTCCGGGTATTGTTTTCTGTAATGGTGCTGGAATTGCATACAATGGAGAAATTTTAGAAACAAGAGACTTAGATCCTGCGACTGTGGAAAGACTTAGAACGATCTGTGATAACCTGGGTGGTGGATATGGTTTGTTAACAACAACATATGCCTATCAGAATGCACCGGAAAGAAATCGTATGAGCCGCTTCTTTTCTGTGCGCCATGCAGGAGAAGACTTAGAAGATTTTAGAAAAAGAAGATCTATGGCTTATATTAGTGAATATGAAAATGAACCTGTACAGAAGATTGATTTTTCATTTCAGACGGAATTGATTGCGGATGTATTCTTTGCACGTGTTCCACCATCTTTACATACAGTTGTTGCTGGTGGATATTATGCATCTTTAGGTAGAACGGGTGGAGAAATTACTGCTAATGGAGTTACAAAGGGTTCTGGAATTGAACGTGTTTTACAATTATTCCATGGAAAAAAAGAAAATGCATATGGTTTTGGTGATAGTTCCAATGATTTGGAAATGATGGAAGTATGTGGAACAGGCATTGCAATGGGAAATGGTACAGATGAAATCAAACAACATGCAGACTATGTGACAGATGAAGCAGATAATGATGGCATTTATAAAGCTTTAAAGCATTTTGAATTAATATGAGTGGTTGTTTGTTTTTTGATATCGATGGAACTTTAGTGGATAGCGAACATGGAGAAATTATGCCATCTTCTTCTTGTTTAGAAGCAATTCATAAGGCACAGAAAAATGGATATCGTTGTTTGATCTCTTCTGGAAGAAATCTTGGAGGATTGAAAGAGTATCGTAATCTAGGGCTTGATGGATATATCTTTTCTGATGGTGCTGGAATTCTTCTGGAAGGTGAAGATCCAATCTTAACACCTATAACGGATGAATTGGTGCAGGCATTTGTACATCAGGTAATGGATGAATTTCATGGTGAAATCATGATGAGTACGATTGATGAATTTTTTGCGAGTCCAAATCAATATGATGAAATGATAGAGAGCGTGAAGAAATCAGCAATGCATTCAGATGTATCTGTGGAACAATTGTTGAGTGTATTTCATATGCAGCCTCTAAATGACTATCAAGGACAAGCAATTCTTGAAAGTGATGTTAGCTTTGCTTCTGATGAAATTGAAAAAGAGTGGCTGAAACATAAAGATGATCGATTGGAATATGTTTCTACAACTGCATCTTATGGTAGAGGTGGTGCGACAACTGGAGAAATTACAATGAAAGGTATCACAAAAGGACATGCATGTAAAAAAGTGATTGAGATGCTTGGATGTGATAAAAAACAGACATATGCCTTTGGAGATTCTATGAATGATGCAAGTATGTTTGAAGTGTGCCAGTATGGAATTGCAATGGGAAATGCTGCGGAAGAGTTGAAAGAACAGGCAGATTATATTACTGCACGTATTGAATGTGATGGGATAAAAAAAGCTTTACAATATTTTGAGATTATATAAATTCATATTTAAGTAATATGGATTTTTTTTTATATAAAGCATTGACATATGAGTTAGTGTCTGCTAACATAATAGTTAGTTAGAGCTAACCATCACTCTTTCCTAATAAAACACTTCTTTACGATGGCTGGTGATAACATCCGGTATTTACGTTAAGGGTAAACGTAAAAATGGCATAATGAACCGGATAAGATAGCATAGATGTGTCCTCCTCAAACACATAATCATGCGAAAAGAAGAATCAATACCAGATGGGCATCTGGTATTTTTTCAATTTATTGATGTATTTTGTATGTTATTCGAGCAAATTTACACATTTTTTGAAAACGCTTTGATAAAATAGATGTAGAAAAAAGGAGAGAAAAACATGGCACATTTTCCAGAAGGATTTTTATGGGGCGGAGCAGTTGCTGCAAACCAGTATGAAGGTGGTTGGAACCTTGGTGGCAGAGGTCCAGCAATGACTGACGTTACAACAGGTGGTACAGTCAATGAAAATAGAAAGATTACATATATTGATAAAGAAGGTAAACATGGCACATTAGAAAGAAATGAAAAACTTCCTGAAGGTGCAAAGTATGCAGTATTGGATGAATATCATTATCCTAACCATGAAGCAGTTGATGGCTATCATCATTATAAGGAAGACATCGCATTATTTGCTGAAATGGGATTCAAACAGTTTAGAATGTCTATTTCCTGGTCTAGACTTTATCCAACAGGATTAGAAAAAGAACCAAACAAAGAAGGTGTTGAATTCTATCGTGATATGTTCAAAGAAATGCAGAAGTATGGTATTGAACCATTAGTAACAATCTGGCATTTTGATACACCATTGTATCTTGAAGAACATTGTGGTGGATGGACAAACAGAGAAACAATTGAACATTTTGTTAGATTCGCTACTACATGTTTTACAGAATATAAAGGACTTGTTCATAACTGGCTGACATTTAATGAAATCAACAATACAATCATGTTCTTAGATTTTGCTGGTGGAGAACATACAGATGAAGAATATCAGGAAGCTTATCAGCACTTGCACTATCAATTTGTAGCTTCTGCAAAGGCAGTACAGATTGGTCATGCAATTGATCCATCTAACATGATTGGATGTATGATCTGTGGTATTACAAACTATCCAGCAACTTGTGATCCAAAGGATATCTTAGCTTGTCAGCACCAGTGGGAAAAGAATATCTACTACTGTGGTGATGTTCAATGCTTAGGTGGATATGGTTCATATGTAACTAGACTTTGGAATGAACATAACGTTCATTTAGACATTACAGAAGAAGACTTGACAGATTTAGCAAGAGGTACAGTAGATATGTACACATTCTCTTATTACATGTCTTCTTTAGTAACTACCCATAAGGTAACAGATAAGGTATCTGGTAACTTCTCTGCTGGTCAGAAGAATGAATATCTTGAATATTCTGACTGGGGATGGGCTGTTGATCCTGATGGATTACAGTATTATCTAGAAATGATTTATCAGAGATATAACTTACCAATGATGGTCGTTGAAAATGGTTTAGGTGCTTTCGATACAGTGGAAGCAGATGGTTCCATTCATGATCCATTCAGAATTGAATACTACAGAAAGCATATTGAAGCAATGGATAAGGCAATTGCAAATGGTGCTGATGTTATTGGCTATACGACATGGGGATGCATTGATGTCGTTTCTGCAGGGACAGGAGAAATGAGAAAGAGATATGGATTCATCTATGTTGATATGGATGATGAAGGCAAGGGAACAATGAATCGTTCTCGTAAGGATTCTTTCTACTGGTACAAGAAGGTTATCGCTAGCAATGGTGATGATCTAACAGATTCATTTGAAAAGTAATTTGATGAAACAGTCTCAATAAGTGAGGCTGTTTTTTCATAAGGTATGATTTTGTGTTAAAATGTTTTTGTTATGAGAGTAATACCATTTGAAGAAAAATATAGAGATAAGTGTCATGAGATCTGTATTCATACAGGCAGTCCTGATAACTTAGTGAATGAAGAGCATAGGAAGTTCTCTTTGCTGATGTATTGTGATCCATATCTGGATCATGGGAAATGTTTCCTTTTACAAGATGATCAAGAAGAAATTCAGGGATATATCTTATGTGCAGAAAGCTATGCATCTTTTAAAGAATATATCCAAGAATATTTCGAACAGATCAAGAAGGTTGCACCTTCCTTTGTGCTCCGTTGTGATATTTCAGAATATGAAGCATATCAAAAAGAATATCCAGCACATTTACATGTCGATATCTTAGAAGATTGTTGTGGAAAAGGCAGTGGAACATTGTTGATGCATACATTATTAGATGCATTGAAGAAGGAACATGTTCCAGGAATCATGGTTGGTGTCGCAAAAAATAATCAGCGTGCATTCAATTTCTATCAGAAAATGGGATTTGAAATCTTGGTAGAAGCTGAATACGGCTATATACTGGGGCAGAAACTATGAGATATCCAATCGGTGAAGTATTTAATCTGGCACAGCTAAATCAGCCACTTCCTTCAACGATTATTCAAGAACAGATCATGGAAGGGGTACATATTTATTCTTTGGGAAAAGGTACAAGTATGTCTCCAGAAGCATTTGGTTTTTATAAAATGTTATTTGTAAAACAGGGGAAAATGCGTATAACGATCAAAGACGAACGTGGCATTCCACATATGCAGGAATTAAATAAATATGATGGCATTGTAACGCCAACAGGACGTGTCATTGTTTTAGAAGCTTTAGAAAATGCAGTGTATTTAGAAGTTATGCTTGGCCAGACTGTAAATCATACAATCAAAGAAATTGGTGAAGTTTTTTCTACAGCGGCATTAGGCGAATATAAACATGGCAATAGATCTACAGTAAATGTTATTTCTAGTGGATTTGTTGATGTGACGATTGTGTGCTTTGATCAGAATGATTGTGTTTTTGAAAGAAAATTAACAAGAAATATTATGATTTTTGGCTATGAAGGAGAAGGAATTGTTGAAGTTGATGGCAAGAAGCAAATCCTAAAGCCAGACGATTCCATGAGAATCATGCGTGGTTCACATATCAGAATGTATCCAACAACAGGTCAATTAAAGATTGGCTTAACGAATTTCTATATTTAACAGAAATCTTTCGGTGATTTCTGTTTTTTTCATTTATACTTATCTTATTATGAAAAAGATTATATTTTTAGATATTGATGGAACATTGTATTCTACAAAGATTGGAAGAATTCCAGATAGTGCTGAAAAGGCAATTCAACTTGCGAGAAAAAATGGACACAAGATTTTTTTATGTACAGGCAGGTCTCTTTCTGAAATTCAAAAGTATTTAAACTATGATGTTGATGGATTTATTTTAGGTGCGGGCGGCATGGTTTATGCGGATGGGAAAAGAATCTATGATCATCCAATTGCGCAAAGAGATGTATCACGTATTAAAAAACAGATTTTGAAAGCAGGCTTAGGATATTGCTTAGAAGGTGCTGCAGGTGCTTACTGCTCAAAAGTTGGCTATGAATATCTTTTGAGATATTTTTCTGGCGGCGAAACGGATTATGATAAACAGGTTGCGTTGTGTATGGAAAATGGAACATATCCAGAAAGTTTCGGATCTGAAGAAAATGATAGTATTTATAAGATTTGTGCGTATGGACCTAGCTGGCTGCCTTTATATCCAAAACTCGCAGAACTTTTAGAAAAACCATTCGTATTAACAAAATCAGTAGAACATCCAGAAGAAAACTTGTGTATTGGTGAAGTGACAAATGGAAGTGTTACAAAAGGTACCGCAATTTTAAAAGTATTGGATCATTACAATGAAGAATCCTTTAATGCCATTGGCATTGGTGACAGCGCAAATGATATTCCAATGTTTCAGGTTTGTGGAACAAGCGTTGCGATGGGAAATGCTGCTGAGGAAGCAAAAACGCATGCAGATTATGTAACTACAGATATTCTTGAAGATGGTATCTGGAATGCATTTGTGTATTATGGATTGATTGAAGGATAAATGTATGAAACTTGGAATTGTTGGTAATGGTGGTATTGTTAAAACGGCATTAAATGTATTAAAGGATACAGATATTATCGTATCCAGCTTATGGTGTAGAAATGCAGAAAAAGGAAAACCGCTTGTTGAAGAATATGGAATTCCTTCTTTGTATACAGACTATGATGCATTTTTAAAAAATGATTCTTTTGATACGGTATATATTGGATTAATTAATTCTTTGCATTATGAATATGCAAAGAAAGCAATATTGGCACATAAGCATGTGATTGTTGAAAAACCATTTACTTCTACGTATGAACAAGCACAGGAACTCTATGAACTAACAAGAAAAAATAATGTGTTTGTATTTGAAGCTATCATGTCTAGATATAGTAAAAACTATCAGAATATTCAATCTGTTCTTTCACGTATTGGTGAGATTAAATTGATTCAGTGTAACTATTCACAATATTCTAGTAGATATGATGCATATTTAAGACAAGAAGTATTACCTGCGTTTGATCCTGAACAGTATGGTGGTGCTTTGTATGATATCAATGTTTATAATGTTCATTTTATACAAGGTGTATTTGGAAAACCTGTATTTACACATTATGAAGCAAATATTGGTTTTAATGGTGTAGATACAAGTGGTACATTGATCATGAAATATCCGGGATATATTGCGGTATGTACAGGTGCAAAAGACAGTGCATCCCACAATGGAATCATGATTCAAGGAACAAAAGGATATATTAGTATGGATTCTAGACCTGGAATCATTCAAAATTTAACTCTACATCTCAAAGATGAAGTAATTAATATTGATGTGGAAGAAATGCAATCTCCAATGCGAAATGAATTTGAACAGATTGCTTCTGTCATTGAAGAAAAAGATACTTCTATAATGGTTTTGTGGCTGGAAAATTCTTTGGAAGTTATGAAAATATTATCAAATTCTAGAAAAGAAATTGGATTGTGAGAAGTTGTGTAAATACATTTTTACATGACATAAAACGCTTACATGATATAATAATTACATACTAATTAAAGGAGAGAAAACATATATGGCATTAGTTAACGTTTCTTCAGCATTGAAGAAAGATGAAATCAAAGAATTATTACTTGCTCAGGAATCACCAAAGTACACATTTGTAAAAATGAAGACTCCAATCGAAATGCAGTTTGAAGTTGAAGATGATGGATCCCATGGTGATTTAGCAAGCTATACAAAGAGCTTAGTTAAGAAGCAGCCTTGGGGCGCAGTATTAATGCTCAGAGTTCTTATCGAAGGTCAGGCATTTACAGGCGGTAAAATGTAAAAAAGGCATGTAAATGTCTTTTTTATACGTTAAATAAAGGAGAATAATAATATGGCATTTCCAAAAGGTTTTTTATGGGGTGGCGCTACAGCTGCTAACCAGTTTGAAGGTGGATGGCAAGAAGACGGTAAAGGCCCTTCTGTACCAGATCATGTAAGAGGCGGAACAGTTTCTACACCACGTTTGTGGGATAAGGAAATTGATCCATCTGTATATTATCCTTCTCATGATGCAGTAGATCACTATCATCACTATAAGGAAGATATTGCTTTATATGGAGAGATGGGATTTAAGTGCTACCGTTTAAGTATTAACTGGGCTAGAATCTACCCAACAGGTGAAGAAGCTGAACCAAATCAGGCTGGCCTTCAGTTCTATCACAATATATTTGCTGAATGTCATAAGTATGGCATTGAACCATTGGTTACAATTTCTCATTATGAATTACCATGGGGACTTAGTGAAAAATATAATGGATGGACTGGCAGAGAATGTATTGATGCATTTGTAAAGTATGCAACAACATTATTTACAGAATACAAAGATGAAGTTAAGTACTGGCTGACATTCAATGAAATCAACTGTGGCTGTAACTTCTTTGGACGTGTTATGTCTTTAGGTATGCTGGGCAAAGATCATGAACCAATGTTTAATCCAAATGAAACAGAAGAAGAAAGAAGTGATCGTTTCACAGCACTTCATAATCAGTTTGTTGCTTCCGCAAAGGCAGTAAAGATTGGTCATGAAATCAATCCTGACTTTATGATTGGTTTAATGATTGCTGGTAACATGACATATCCATATACATGTAATCCAAAGGATGTAAGAGCTGCACAGAGTGCTATGCAGATGGCTAACTGGTTCTGTGGGGATGTGCAGGTTCGTGGACATTATCCACACTATGCAAAGAGATATTTCAAAGACAACAACATTACAGTTAGAACAGAACCAGAAGATTTTGAAATCTTAAAAGAAGGTACTGTAGATTTCTATAGCTTCTCTTATTACATGTCTGCTACAGCAACTGTTGATCCAGATGTATTAAAGACAAATGGAAATATGTTCTCTGGTGTTGGAAACCCATACTTGAAGAGTTCTGAATGGGGCTGGCAGATTGACCCTGAAGGCTTAAGAATCTATTTAAATGAAGTCTATGGCAGATATGAAATTCCGTTAATGATCGTTGAAAATGGATTGGGTGCAAATGACGTTAGAAGTGAAGATGGCAAGTTCCATGATGACTACCGTATTAACTATCTAAGAGATCATATTAAGGCAATGGAAGAAGCAATTGAAGATGGTGTTGACCTCATGGGTTATACGATGTGGGGATGCACTGACCTTGTTTCTGCTTCTACTGGTGAAATGAAAAAACGTTATGGTTTTGTCTATGTTGATCGAGACAATGATGGCAATGGTGACTTCCATAGAGAAAGAAAAGATTCTTTCTATTGGTATAAGAAAGTCATTGAAACAAACGGAGAAGATTTAGACTAACCAAAATAACAGGCATGAAATTCATGCCTGTTTTTATCTTCTCTTTCCGTGTACTTCATCTAAGTAGCTGTAGATTGTTACTTTATTAACGCCCATCTTCTCTGCAACTTGTTCAACACTTCCCTTCATTAAGAAAATACCTTTATTTTCCATGAAACGAATCTTTTCAACACGTTCTTCTCTTGTGGAATCTAAAGAAATATCTTTTAAGATATGATCAATCAGAGAAGAAACCATGACAGAAACATTTTCTTCTTCATTAAGCTGTGGAACTTCTTCTTCTTTTGAAAAATTTAGAGAAGCAGAATGTTCTGGAAGAAAGCTTTGTAGAAATGAAATCATTTCTGTGAATGGTTCTGTATCAAGATTGATGCAAAGTGCACCATCTAAAGTTCCATCTTCTTTGCGTATTAGAAGGGTAGAGGAGCGAACAAGTTTTCCACCGTTGATATCTTTTGTGTGGAAATAATAATTTGATACAGAGTTTTGCTTTAAATCTGGAGAGAGTAATACCTGATCAACAAGAGAACTGAAGCTTTCTCCAATTTGTCGGCCTGTAACGGCATTGTTCGCTACATACACAACAGAGTGCTGTGGGTCTGTTAAATCATGCAATACGACTTCGCATCCTTTTCCAAAGGTGCGTACAAGCATATCTGCTAAAGGTACGTATGGCTGTAATGTTTGTCTAATCATGATAGAAATTCCTCCGTTGTATATTTTGTATAAAAATATATAAATAATTCTATAATTCATTATATTACAAATACAGTTAAAAAATAATGAATCTATCATGTTCATATTGAAAACACATAGAAAAAGTTCTATATTAGCTATAGAAAAAAGTATATGGAGAACAACAAAATGAATGAAATCAAAAAAGTAGAAACAAAATATTCTGTAAGAGATGGAGGACATTACACACCAGGAATGATTTATAATGGCGTCCTTTATATTTCTGGACAGTTATCCATTGACCCTGAAACTGGAAAAGTACCAGAAGGTGGTATTAAACAAGAAGCAAGACAGGCTTTAAAGAATCTTGATTATGTGATTCAGGCTGCGGGCGCTTCCAAAGATAGAGCGATTCAATGTCGCGTCTATTTACCTGATGTAAAATATTGGGGCGATCTAAATGAAGAATACGCATCGTATTTTGGTGAGCACAAGCCATCTCGTATTGTTGTTCCCACAAACAATCTTTACAATGGATGTCTTTGTGAAATTGAAGCTGTTGTAGCGATGGACTAAAAGGAGAATTGTTTATGAATAATTATATGGAATTAGATACACCTGCATTGGTAGTTGATCGTAAGGGTATGGAAGAAAATATGCGTCGGATGCAAGACTACGCAGATCGTCATCATGTGAACCTTCGACCACATACAAAAACACATAAGACACCAGAATTGGCGCTTAAGCAGCAGGAATTTGGATGTAAAGGAATTGCGGTTGCAAAAGTTGGCGAAGCAGAAGTGATGGCAGAAGCTGGGTTAAAAGATATTTTGATTGCCAATGAAATTGTTGGTGAAAAGAAGTATCAGAGAATTCAGAAGCTTGCTGAAAAGGGAATTGATATCAAGTTTGGTTTGGATTCTATCGCACAGGCAGAACTTATAGAAAAATCATTTGAAAAGGCATCAAAGCCTGCGCAATGCGTAATTGAAATTGAAGTAGGTGAGCGTCGTTCTGGTATTGTGGAAGAGGAAGAATGTCAGAAATTATTAGACTATTTGAAGAATTGCCCACATATTCATTTAAGAGGTGTCTTCTCTCATGATGGCGATAGCTATAGTGCAAAAGATATTGAAACAGCACGTAGGAAATCTGTTATTGCACAAGAACGTATATTGAAATTTGCAAAGATGTGTAGAGAGAATGGATTTGATATTTCTATTGTTGGGATTGGATCTACGCCTTCTTTAGCAAATGATTCTGATATTCTAGAAGGTATTACAGAAATCCGTCCTGGCACATATCCATTTATGGATGCATCTCAGGATAATGCAATGAATCATACTTGGAATTGTAATGCATTTGTTTTGGCAACGGTCATGAGTAAACCAACAGAGGAACGTGTCATTCTTGATGTTGGAGCAAAAGGTTTAACAATGCAGAGTAGAAGTGAAGGTATTTGTGCTGTAGATGGTTTAGGAAATCTGATTGATTATCCTGGTACACATATTGATCTCATGTATGATGAACACGCAATTATCTACAACAAGAAATTCCATGATTCTGTAAAAGTTGGTGATAAGGTACGTATTGTTCCAGTACATATTTGTCCAGTTGTGAATCTCTATGACAGAATGTATCTCATTGATGAAAAGGGCGACGTGGAAAAAGAACTCACAATTGCCTGCCGTGGAAAACTGCAATAAAATGACAAAAATCAAAGTAGCAGCATTACAGATGCCAACAGTACACGATAAGATGGAGAATGTGAAGGCAGTTGGCTCTTATCTTGAACAATTAAAAGATGAAAATCTGGATTTTGTAGTTTTGCCCGAGATGTTTTGTTGTCCATATCAGACAGCTAATTTTCCATTATATGCGGAAGAAGAAGGTGGACCTGTATGGAAGCAGCTTTCTTCATATGCAAAGAAATATGGCATTTACCTGATTGGCGGATCTATGCCGGAAAGAAATCAACAGGGAAAAATCTATAACACATCTTATGTATTTGATCGTCAGGGAAGACAAATTGGAAAACATCGGAAACCACATTTGTTTGATATTGATGTCAAAGACGGGCAGAGTTTTAGAGAATCAGATACGTTAACGGCAGGAAACAGTGATACTGTATTTGAAACTGAATTTGGAACAATGGGTGTCATGATCTGCTTTGATATTCGTTTTCCGGAAATGTCTCGTTTGATGGCGAATGATGGTGCAAAAGTAATCTTTGTGCCTGCAGCATTTAATATGACAACAGGACCTGCCCATTGGGAGATTTCTTTTCGAACACGTGCGTTAGATAATCAAGTGTATATGGTTGGATGTGCACCAATGCGTGATGCATCAACAGGTTATACTTCATGGGGACATTCGATTGTGACAAATCCTTGGGGAGATGTTGAAGGAATGCTGGATGAAAAAGAAGGTATTCTTTTGAAAGAAATTGATCTTGATTATGAAACACAGGTAAGAGAAGAATTACCTTTATTGAAGAGTAGACGTTTAGATTTGTATCGTGTAGAAAAAATATTGTGAATGAAATGAACCGGGTGAAAGCCTGGTTTTTAAGTTGTAAGATTTTTTGACTCTGAATTATTAGAAATAGTATACAAATTTTTAAAAAATTAGCACTCTCCTCTTGACTCTGCTAAAAAGAAGACTATATATAACAGTGTAAGATCAAATAAGATCTCACAAGAGATGCTTTGAAAAAGCACCGCTTAGTAAAATTGGAGGCGTTGTTTATGAAAAAGTATTTACCAGATTTATTCGATGATGATTTTGATGTATTCCCAGACTTATTTACAAGAAGCAATCCATTATTTGGACATCATGAAAAGAATTTAATGAAGACAGATATTCGTGATATGAAAGATCATTATGAAATGCTGATTGATCTTCCAGGATTCAAGAAAGATGAAATGAAGATTGAACTGAATGATGGCTATCTAACAATTTCTGCAGAAAAAGGCCTTGATAAAGATGAAACTGATAAGAATGGTTCATTGATTAGACAGGAAAGATATGCTGGAAGTTTATCAAGAAGCTATTATGTAGGTGAAGATATCACAGAAAATGATATTCATGCAAAATTCGAAAATGGTGTATTAACAATTGAAGTTCCAAAGAAGGAAGAAACAAAACCAGTCGAAAAGTACATTGCAATTGAGTAAAACAAGTGTTGTATTTGGTATGTAAATGCTGAATACAACATTTTTTTATTGGAAAGCAATGAAGCATTTTCGACAGGCTGTATGTGATACAATTTTATTAGCAGGCAGTAAAGATTGAGGAATGATTATGGTAGACGATGTATTGGAAGGATTAAATGAAGAACAAATCAAAGCAGTTACGACAACAGAAGGTTATATTCGTGTGATTGCGGGAGCAGGCAGTGGTAAAACACGTGCTTTAACACATCGTTTTGCTTATCTTGTCAATGACCTTGGAATTCGTGCAGGCAATATTCTTTGTGTTACGTTTACAAATAAAGCAGCTGCAGAAATGAAAGAAAGAATTCATCAGCTGACAGATGATAATGATACTGGCTTTGTATGTACGTTTCATTCTTTTTGTGTGTCAATCTTGCAGGAAGATTCTTATGCCATTCAATATCCAAAATCTTTCCTTGTTTTAGATAACAGTGATATTGATGCAATGTTAAAAATGATCTATGAAGAAAGAAATCTCACACTGCGAGATATGACATTCAAGAATGCAAGAGATATGTTTGAAATGCGTAAATGTATCAAAGAACCAATGTACTATGAATATCTCATTCAAATGTCAATTGATCAATTACATCAGAAATACATGGAAGCTACAGAAACAGATGATATTCTTTTCTATGGTTATCTTTACCAGCAGAAGAAATGTTTTGCGGTAGATTACAATGATTTGATTTTCTTGTCATTGTATATTTTTAGAGAGTTTCCGGAAATAAAACTGAAGTGGCAGAAGAGACTGGAATATATCATGATCGATGAATTTCAGGATATTGACCCTCCACAATATGAATTGATGAAGAATCTTTGTGGATATCATAATAATTTGTTTGTGGTAGGTGATCCTGATCAGACAATCTATACATGGAGAGGCGCAAGTGTAAATTCATTGCCTGATTTTGATAAAAACTTTCCTGGTGTGCAGACAATCATGATGATGAAGAATTATCGTTCATCACCTGAAATTTTAGATGTTGCGAATTCTCTGGTTTCTAAAAATGTGAACCGTATGAAAAAAGATTTGATTCCCATGCTTCCGCATCGAAATAAGGTTGTCGTCCATCATGCAGAAAATCCTAGAAAAGAAGCACAGTGGATCATTTCTCAAATATGTCATTTGAATGAGAATGGTGTGAATCTTGGAGATATAACGATATTGTATCGTGCACATTACGTAACGCGTGTCATAGAAGAAGAAATGATCAAAGAAAAGATGCCGTATATGATTTATTCAGGCGTACAATTCTTTGAGAGAATGGAAATTAAAGATGCATTATCATATTTGCGATTGATTGCATTTAAAGATGACTTATCCTTTATGCGTATTGCGAATGTCCCGAAAAGAAATCTGGGACAGAAACGAATGAAATTCTTGAGAGAATATGCAGATGAAAAACATATTTCTTTATATGATGCTTTGAAAGAAAATATAGATGAAGCTTTGTTTTCTAATACAAAAGCAAAGGCATTTATTCAACTGATAGATTCATATACAGATCATATGAATGAAAAACCAGTATCTGAATTACTCAGTGAGATATTGGATCTATCTGGATATGAAGAAATGATGCGTACAGAGGGTGCACAGGATCGTTTAGATGATCTTGCGGAATTAAAACAATCCATTTATGAATGGGAAACAACCGTTGGAGAAGAAACAGATCTTGTGTCGTATCTGAGACATATTTCATTGTTTACAAATGCAGATATGGCAATTGAAAAAGGAAAGGTGAGATTGATGACAATTCATGCGGCAAAGGGGCTAGAGTTTCCGTATGTATTTATCATGCAGCTTGTTGAAGGTATTTTCCCATCTCGAAAAATACGAACAATTGAAGGCATGGAAGAAGAAAGAAGACTTGTTTTTGTTGCGGTGACAAGAAGTGAGAAGGGATTATTCTTATCAGATTCCGGTGGGAGAAATATTGGAGATACATCTAGATTTCCTTCCAGATTTCTCTTTGATATTGATCCAGTATTACTGGAATATACAGAAAAACCAAGTGATGCATATATTCAAAAAGCATTGGATAACATTGACAAAGTCAATCGAAGATTTATTCCAAGTGCATCTTCCCTGGAATTTAAAGAAGGGGATCGTGTTAGACATCCGGTGTTTAAAGATGGAACAGTAGAGAAAATAGACTATGATGAAGAAGCCATCTTTATCTTGTTTGATTCTATGCAGACACCACGTGCAATTGCTTTACGTGCAGCAAAAAAGCTTGAAAAGATTCAGGATAAAATAGAAAGATTCAGTTGATTGTTATATGCCCATATTTCTAATACTAAATAGGAATATGGGTTTTAATATACCGAAAGATAGAATTGTAAATATAGTGAATATATCTGCGTATTTTGTATGTGTTTTGTATATTTGGTGTGCAATGATAGTTTCAATTATTAAAGTAGTCATGAAGCTGATTGTTAAGATAGAAAATAGAACACTATCAAAATCTAGATGTATATAAAAATGAACACATAAACAAATGGAAATGAATGATAGAACACCTGAGATGGCACCTAAGATTTGCTTGTTTGCAATTTTTCCTAATAAATATTTGTGGTAAAAGGGAATCCAGGCAGTGAATGGATATGCATATCCAATATTTTTTAACATACACATGGATGCAATGCTTTGAAATACATAACTGTATAGCAAATACAATATGATACCAATAGCTATCGCAACAAAAAACAAATAGATAAATGAAAATAAGCTGAAAAGAATTGCGATACCAAATCCACCCATATGAATCTCCTTTGACATAGTGATTATAAGATACTTTTTAAAAATCATCTAAAGAAATAGATTTGATCAATAAAGAACCATTTCTTTCATCAACAACAAACTTTTTGAATTTATCAAAGAGTTCCATGATAATAGCCCCTATTCGTTTTTCATCAATATTATAGAATTTAACTATAAAGTTATTAGAAGATGATTATTTTATAAATATTCTATTGGAAGAGCAATCAGATTTTCTCTTAAATATGTCTTTTTATCAATGAGACATAAGATGATGCCTGTACCTCTTTTTTTGTCTGGAATTTTGTCTAGTACAGTATTAGCTGATGCCATAGATGCTTTTGGATTTCCACTCATTTTAATTTCTATTGGAAATAAAACACCGTTTTCTTCAATAACTATATCTATTTCATTTTCTTTACTGGAAGTTTTATCTTTTCCTCTGTAATAGAAGATACTAAAGGAATAATCTTTTCCTTCATTAGAATAAGATTTTATTATTTCGGATACAATAAAAGTTTCAAATAGACTGCCAGCTACTGCAGAATTTTTCAAGGCATCAGCAGTGAGCCATTTTGTAAGATAGCATACTAATCCTGTATCTCTAAAATAGATTTTAGGAGATTTGATAGCACGTGAAAGACTGGAAGAACTGTATGGCTGTAATAAATAGATGATTCCTGTTCTTTCTAGTACAGATACCCATTTTTTTATAGTTGGCTCACTGACACCAACTTCACTGGAAATGTTTGTATAACTAAGAATTTCACCTGTTCTAGCGGCAAGGCATGTAAGGAATTTAGAGAAAGTAATACTGTCTGCAGAAATTAAATCATGAATGTCCCTTTCGATATATGTTGAAACATAAGATGAATAAAACTCTTGCCAGTCTCTATCAATGACATATAGTTCTGGATAAGATCCTTTATGGATAATTTCCCATATATTGGAATAAGATTTAAGCTGTTTTTCTCTTTCTTGGATGTATTCTTGTGTAGGAATAAAGTGTCTGTTAAAAGGTACTTCATATATTTCTCTTAAAGATAATCCAGATAATTCAGAAATGGATACTCTTCCAGCAAGAGATTCACTAACACCTTTCATCAGCTGAAGTTTGGAAGATCCAGATAAAATAAACTGCCCTCTTTCATCTGAATTATCCACAATTAATTTGATGTTTTCTAATATGCCAGGTTCTTTTTGCACTTCATCAATAAAAAGAGGACATGGATTGTTTAAAAAGAATAAATTTGGTTCTTCGTGTGCCTGTAGGCGTGTTAAAACATCGTCAAAACTGGCAATTGTATATGCAGGAAATGTTTCTTTTATGACAGTGGATTTTCCGACTTGTCTTGCGCCAGTGAGTAAAGTGCATTTGCTAGTCTCAACTCGTTTTTTCAGAATTGGAGTAATTGCTCTTGGAATATATTTCATATGATTTCTCCGTCTAATCTAAAATCTAAGTTAATTATAGACACTGAAAATGTGCAATTCAACAGAAAACAACGTCTAATCTAAAAATTAATATCGGATTAGACGCTATTCTGCTGCCTTTATAACAATTAAAAAGAAGAAGATTGTCTCTTCTTCTTGATGACTTGTTGATTATTTCTTTCCCCAGTTTTTCATGGATTGTCCCTGGAATTGAACGTTTCCGCGATGACCATATACTTTGATGGAATTTAAAGCTTGTTCTAAAGTATGAAATTCTTCATCTGTTAATGTTATGGTGTTTGCGTCCAGGTTTTCAATAATTCTTTCTTTGTTCTTAGAACCGGGAATAGGTACAACATTAGGGTATTTATGAAGCATCCAAGCTATAGAAATCTGTGCGTTTGTAGCATTTTTTAACGCTGCGTATTGATTCAATAAATCAATGACTGGCTGGTTTGCTTCAATGTTTTCTTTTTTGAGCTGTGGAACAAATACTCTAACATCATCTTCTTTTTCAAAAGCTGTATCTTTTGTGATCTTTCCAGAAAGAAAGCCAGAAGCAATTGGAGAAAATGGAACAACACCAATATTATGTTCTAAACAATATGGGAAAGTATTCGTCTCACAATCTCTTTCTAACATGTTGTACAGGTTCTGTACTGCCGATACAGGTGTAACTTCGTGTGCACGTTTGATTGTAGATTCTTCAACCTGGGATAAACCCCAACCTCTGATCAAACCTTCATCAATGAGTTTTCCCATCGCTTCAGCAACCTTTTTAACGGGCACTTCTGGATTGATTCTATGCAGATAGTAAAGATCAACATAGTTCGTATTTAATGCTTTCAATGAAGCAAGCAGATGTCTTTTACATACATCATACATATCTTCACTGGCTTCATCATCGTGAATGTGAAGCTTTGTGGCGATGACACAATTTTCTCTAATATCATGCAATGCTGCTCCAACGATTTCTTCATTGTGATGTTCATAATATAAAACATTTCCATATACTTCTGCAGTATCAAAGAATGTGCATCCATGATCATAGGCACTACGAATTGCTTCCATTGCATATTCTCTAGAAGGAATTGCGCCATATCCATGAGAGAAAGCCATGCATCCCATTCCGATTTCTGATACTTCAATGTTACCTAGTTTTCTTGTTTTCATTTTATTTTCCTTTGCCGATTTGAGTATATGTTGAAAAAAGAAAGAAGTACAATAGCAATGATACATATATTGTATACAGAAAATGAATAGCAATTTATTATCACTTAATGCAAAAATGTGCTAAATCAAACAAGCTTTTATTTATGCATATAATTCAAACAAAAATAAAAAATATTATTAAAAAACTTAAAATATTTAGCACTCTACTATTGACTCTGCTAAAACGAAGAGTATATTAATACTTGTAAGACGAAAGGGTCTTAGAAAAGAGGAAAAAATATGAGATATTTAGACCGTAGAAATGCAAATTTATTTGATGATATGTTTGATGACATGTTCAGAGCTCCAGTTATGAGCAACAATACTTTAATGAAGACAGATATTCATGAGAAAGATGGAAAATATATTCTTGATATTGAAGTGCCTGGTGTAAAGAAAGAAGACGTTAAGATTTCTCTTTACAATGGTAACTTGACAGTCGCTGTTGAACACAATGAATCCAATGAAGAAAAGGATGCTAAGGGTAGAGTTATTCGTCAGGAAAGATACAATGGCTCTTGCAGTAGAACATTCTATGTATCTGATGCTATCAAGGATTCAGACATTCATGCTTCCTTCGAAAATGGTATTTTAAAGATTGAATTACCAACAGAAGCAAAGAAAGAAGAAGAAACAAAGAAGTTTATTGAAATTCTATAATTCCCTGAGAAAGACTTGTCCGCGATTGTGACAAGCCTTTTTTTATCTTTGGAATGTGACTGTAAATATTGTACCTTTTTGTGGATTACTCGTAACAGAAATTTCACCATGTATTTTATTGACCATTTCTCTTGTGATGGCGAGTCCTAAACCAAAGCTTTCCGTTTCATTTGTACGGCTTTTATCACTGCGATAAAAGCGATCAAATACGTGTGGAAGATCTTCTTGAGCAATCGTTGTTCCAAAGTTTTGAACACAGATACATGTTTTATGTTTATCCTGTGTTAATTGGCTAAAAAAACCCCAAGATAGTCTTGGGGTCAGGTAATGCTTTAGCAAAGAGATAATGAAAAATAAATCCTTCTTGCGTATAAATCGTGAGTGGTCTGCAAACTACAAACGAGAATACAAGGATTTATAATGTCAAAATATACTAATGACTTACACAGTCTATCACACACGAAATGGAATTGTAAGTATCATGTGGTGTTTGCACCGAAGTATAGAAGAAAAGCATTTTATGACGCAAGAAGGATTGAAGTAGAAAAAATACTTCGAGATTTGTGTGAGTGGAAAGGTGTAACAATCATAGAAGCAGAAGTATGTATAGATCATGTGCATATGCTGTTGGAAATACCACCTAAAATGAGTGTTTCATCTTTTATGGGCTATCTGAAAGGAAAAAGCAGTCAGATAATATATGAAAGATGGGCAAATGTAAGATTCAAATACAGGAATCGAGAATTCTGGTGTCGAGGCTATTATGTGGATACAGTAGGAAAAAACACGAAAGAGATACAGGAATATATTCAGAATCAGCTGAAGGAGGATCAAATAGCCGAGCAGCTAGAACTGGAGATAGAAGAAGATCCGTTTACGGGAAATAAATGTACGCCGCAGACCATATTAGCGCTGTAAGGCGCAACTTTGAGAGCAGGGCTATGCCCGAAACTGAAAAACCACCGGCTGGGCCGGTGGATATTTATTAAACGGATTCGTTTTGTAGTTTTTCTTTCAGTTTTTTGTATTCATCTTTTCCAGATTGTGTCATATAAGGAGAGAGAAGTGTTAGATGTTGTAAAAGAAACTGATACAGATTTGTTTGCTTATAGACACTCTTCTGGTAGTCTTCATTTGTCCATGTAATATGAGAAAGCATCCAGAAAGATACAATATCTTCAAAGATATTATCTGCATTCTGTACCTGTAAAATACCATCTTCAAGTAAGTTGTTTAAAGATGTGATGAGATTTTGGTGGAGTTTTTTAATGGTTTCTGCATTGATTTCAAAACATTCTTCATTAATTCTTTGCATATCTGATATTGTGAAGAAGAATGCATTTTTTTTGATACCCTCAATCATCTGCCTTAAGTAAGAAATAAGCGAAGTTAGAGAATGAATATCACACACTTCCAGTTTAGGCTGAATATCTTCCATTAGAGCACATAAGATATCTAGCTTGTGAGGATAATGGTATGTTAAGTTTCCGACACTAATATTACATTCACTTGCAATCTTACGCATAGGCACAGATGCAAATCCATGCTTATTAAAAAGCTGTCGAGAAGTTTCTAGGATTTCTGTTTTAATATTTTCTTTCATGTTTTTAATTTAACACAAAAATAACAAATTAACATAAAATAACAAATTAGCAATTAGGACAAATGTACTAAAATAATTTGCGAAAAGGAGAAAAAAATGAAAAAGACAATTTCAATGATTCTATGTGCTGTTTTACTAGCTGGATGTTCTTCTACAGCACAGTCTACTAAAACAATTTCTACAACACAAACTGTAAAAGCAGATACAGTTACAGGTGCATCTACTACAAGAACAGTATTAAGTGGTGATGATTACGATGCAGCGATGACAGATTTAGAAGTAGTTTCTAATGATTTGGCGACAAAAGCAGAAACTGAAAAAGCTGGATATGAAGAAAAAGAAGATGCTAAACTTGCACAAGTAATGTCAGTAAATGACGATGGTACACCTTCTATGTCAACAATACATGCGTGGAAAGTTGAAAAAAGTGGAGATCAGGCAACAATTACTGTTGTTATGACAGATGGAAGAACGATTTCTAATTTGATTCAAGAAGGATGCAAAGGAACAATCTTGGTTCACAGCAAAGCATGGTATATTATGCATGTAGAAACGGCTGAAGTAAAAACACTAGAATATAGCGATGAAGCATATGAAGCTGGAGAATTTAATAGTGCTTACTCAGGAGCGAAAGCAAAATTAAATGAATATACAGTTACATTCAATATTACAGATCTAGAAAGCACACAGGTTTACATGTTTGACTAAGAAAAAATCCACCGGTTGGTGGATTTTTTTGTAGTTAGAATTTAGATAATCCATTCTTTCTTGCTTTTTTCATCATTGCATCATATATCTTTGTTCCAGCGAATGTATAAAGTATATTTACAATTACAAATGCAATGATTTCATAATGCAATGGAAGAATGAGAGAACTTCCAAATAAGAGGTTTCTTACAAGATCTAGACCCCAGGTAAATGGAAAGAGAAGAGAAATGGCAAGAAATGGAGCAGGTAACTGAATGACTGGGAAATAGAGTCCTCCCAAAAAAGGTGCAATATTTGCGATTAAAGAAATGAATTGATCTGCTTCTTTGAAATAAATCGCAAATCCCATTAATATTTCTGCAAATCCATATGTTCCAAAAGCCATCATCAATGCAATTCCTGAAAAGAAAAGAATGATTTTTAGTGTGAGTAAATGAAATGAAGTAAGCAAGAAAATAACAATCAATGGAATCATTTCAAATACAATGGAAACAACACCACTCACAGCCCATCCAAATACATAATGGATACCTTTCAAAGGCATATTCATCATATATTCAAAGTTTCCTTCTTTTAGCTTTCGACGGATTTCAAATACTGCTGACCACATGTTTTCCACAAATTGCCAAAGAATTAATGAAAATAACATGTATTGTATATATTCTGTTTTGCTTTGAATGCCAGATATTTCTAGATTTCCGAATAAAAGAATGGCAATCGAAGGAAATATCAGCAATATAGCATCAGTACTAGCAGAGAAGATTTCAATTTTATATCGAAACTTTTCCTTCAGTTCCATCTGTAGAAGAGTGAATGCTTTTACCATTGTTCTGTATCTCCTCTTTTTCTTAATGCTGAAATATCATTTTGAATGATTGCATAGCCAAACAGTGCAAATGCAAAAGAAAGAATGGCAGGAATGAGTAACCACAATGGGTGAATAGTAAATGTATTGTTTCTTGCTAGAGAAATCGTATATGTTAATGGAATGACATATGATACAAACTGAATGATTTGTGGATATCTTTTGATGTCCGTGGAATATCCACTGAAAAAACCAATGATTTGTTGAACCAGTGCATTGACTGATCCAAGCTTTCTGAATTTCAGAGTGAAACCAAGGAATAGAATTCCCATATTCGCTGTGATAATGTCATTGATCAATAAAATAACAATAAAATGTAGAAGATCAGGAATATGAACATTGCAGAGAGAAAAGAAAAAAATCTGTAGTAATGAAATAAGATAACTTTCAATGCCGATCTGTAATGCTTTGGCAATGAAATATTGTCTGAATTGCACGGGGTATAGAAACAGGTTTGTAAAAGTGCCATCCATTCTTTCTTCTTCCATGAATCCACCAATACCAAAAAAAGCTTGATTTAGTCCAAACCAGCATAGCATACCTTTTAATGTGAGTACCTGCTGATCGGGGCAAACCATATAAATATAAGGTGCAATCATAAAAAAGGTGCCAAAAACAAGATTGATCAATAACCATTTGTAGCGAAGATCAACCTTCAGAAATTTCTTCAAATGATTCAACATTTTTGATCTTTCCTTCCTCTATCAAATAGTTTTTGACGTGATTGGTATTGTGGATACCTGTATGGGAAACAAGAAATACAGTATTCCCATTTTGAACATGTTCTTGCAGCATATCTTCAACAATCATGCATGTATCTTTATCTAGACCATTCATAACTTCATCAGCAAATATAATATCTGGATCATTTAAGAATGCACGTGCTACCATGACTTTCTTTTTCATTCCTGTAGAAAAGTTTTCTACCAGTGTTTTATCATTTTTTAGATGTAATCGATCTAGTAAAGAAACAATGCGCTCGTCGAGTTCTTTCTTTGGAATGTTTTGGATTCTGCCAATGTAATACAGATTCTCATATGCGGATAATTTATGATACAAAGAACGATCATCCGCCGTAACAATGCCAATATGATTTAAGTATTCATTTCTACTTTTTTCGATATCTTTTGCATTCCAGTAAACTGTTCCTTCATCTGGAATCATCAAACCATACATGATTTTCAACATAGTACTTTTTCCACAGCCATTATTACCGTTCAATAAGTGAATATATCCACGTTGGAAATCCATAGTTATATGATCTAGTACTTGCTGAGTATCGAAAGATTTGCTGATATTTTCAATTTTGATTTCTGTTTTCATAAATTCTGAATACCCCACTTTCGATTTCTTCAGTTAAATCTAGTATTTTATAACAAATGGATATTGTGCTTTTCACATTCATCAATCATTTTCTGTGGCCAGATACTAGCTTGTACTTCACCAACATGTGCTTTATTTAATAAAAGCATGCAGAGTCTGGATTGACCAATACCACCGCCAATTGTGTATGGCAGTTCTTTGTTTTGAATCATTTGATGATAAGGAAGTGTGAGTCTACCTTCACAATGAGATGCTTTACATTGAGAAACAATAGTGTCTTCATCAACACGGATACCCATAGAAGAAATTTCAAGTGCACGATTTAAAGAAGGCAGCCAGAATAATAAATCTCCATTGAGATTCCAGTCATCATAGTCAGGAGCTCTTCCATCATGTGGTTTTCCGCTTCTTTTTAATGGATGACCAATCTGTTTGATGAATACACATTTATGTTCTCTTGTGATGGCATTTTCTCTGTCTTTGACAGATAAATCTGGATAGCGATCTTCTAGTTCCTGAGAAGTAATGAAATATACTTCATCAGCTAAATGACATACTGCTTCTGGATATTTATACCAGACTTCATGTTCCATATGCTTGATTACTTTGAAGATTTCTTTGACTGTTGCTTCTAATACTTCTTCTGTTCTTTCTTCTTTTGTGATGATTTTTTCCCAGTCCCATTGATCAACATAGACGGAATGCAGGTTATCTACGATTTCATCTCTGCGGATTGCGTTCATGTTTGTATAAAGACCTTCATGTTCTTTAAAGCCGTATTTTTTTAACGCAAATCTTTTCCATTTTGCTAAAGACTGAACAACTTCAATTCTTTCATCAGGCAGTTCCTGAATGTCAAAGCTGACAGGTCTTTCAATTCCGTTTAAGTTATCATTCAAACCAGAAGATTTTGTAACAAACAAAGGTGCAGAAATTCTTAATAATCCTAGTTCTTTTCCGAATTCTCTCTGGAATGTATCACGAATATATTTGATTGCTTCTTGTGTCTGCATGACAGACAATACTGGTTCATAGTTTTCAGGTGTAATTAAATTCATATCTTTTCCCTCTTAATGCAAACCATTATACAAGAACACAATAGAAACGAGCATGAAACTTGCGAAATAGCAGGTAAAATGTACAATTAAAAATGAAAGAAGAGAAAATCATATGACAAGAGTAGATATCGCAATTATTGGCAGTGGCCCTGCAGGACTAGAAGCAGCTTTGACTGCGAAAAATAGAAATAAATCCATTCAGATCTTTGGCACAAAAGATCTATCTAACAAGATGCAGGTAATTGATCATCCAATTACAAACTATCTTGGCTTATCAAATGTAACTGGAAAACAAATGGCAGAAGCATTTACGAATCAAATGCATGATGCTGGAATTGAAATTACAGAATGTAAAGTAACAACAGTATATGCAATGGGCGACTATTTTGCATTACAGTTAAGTAATAATGAAATGGTGGAAGCTGAAAGCGTAATTCTGGCAAGTGGTGTTGTTGCGGGAAAACCATATAGCGGAGAAAGTGAATTCTTAGGCAGAGGTGTTTCCTATTGTGCAACATGTGATGCACCATTATATAAAGGAAAAGATGTAATTGTCATTGGCGGTTCAAAGGAAGAAGAAAGTGAAGCTGAATTCCTTGGTGAAGTATGTAATTCTGTGAAGTATATTCCTTTGTATAAGGGTGAGATTGCATTCAAGCATGACAATATTGTTGTGGTGAATGAAAAACCTGTTGAGATCAAAGGAATGATGAAAGCAAATACTTTGGTGACGGATCAGAATGAATATTCTACAGATTGCATGTTTGTATTAAGAGCAGCACAATTTCCAACACAGTTGGTTCCTGGATTACAGGTAGAAGGCAATGCTGTACAAGTAGATCGTGAAATGAAAACGAATATTCCTGGTATCTTTGCAGCTGGCGATATTGTTGGCTTGCCATATCAGTTTATTAAATCTGCTGGTGAAGGAAATATTGCGGCAATCTCTGCAGCTGCATTTGTAGATCGAAAACTAAGAAACAGATAAAGGTATCTACAATGTAGTGTAGATGACTAGAAAAGCGATAAGCCACGGGTAAAAAAAGGGAACTGTTCCAGCCAATGTCATTAAGTTAAGGCAAATAAGAAGTCATTAAAATAAAATATTTGCCATGTAAACCCTGGATGTAGAGCTACATCCAGGGTTTCTATCACATTTCAATTAGAATTGATGGCTTTCAAGCATGACAAAAAGGCAAA
>OLNY01000217.1_pt1 | contig 58403 bp, 57 predicted proteins | sample 1671981 | NCBI WGS metagenome assembly OLNY01 (sample SAMEA3136632, study PRJEB25190) | human gut metagenome | biome: human gut; feature: human-associated habitat; material: faeces | place: Austria | collected 2013
CCGGATCTTCCTCATCATCGGCCTCTGTCTTGTCCGGGTCTTCCTCGTCATCGGCTTCCGTCTTGTCCGGATCTTCCTCATCATCGGCCTCTGTCTTGTCCGGGTCTTCCTCGTCATCGGCATCTGCCTTGTCTGTGTCTTCCTCATCATCGGCCTCTGTCTTGTCCGGGTCTTCTTCGTCATCGGCATCTGCCTTGTCTGAATTTACATCTGTGTTGTCAGTTGACGCAACGTCTTTATCTTTTTCCTTATCATCATTTGTTGCAGAATCTTTTTGATCGTGATTTTTTAATAAATCCCCAAAATCAATTTTTATCTTATCTCCATCAACCTTAAAAATACTGTTCTGTGAGATTAACAAAGACAATCTAGCCATTCCAGAACCAGAGACTCCTTTTTCAGAAAAAGCCGAATCAAAAGCTTTTGAAACAATTCCTTTTATTGTTTCTACTCCTTTTTCAGAACCATAAAGTTGAATAAGATCTCTTGCTGAATAGAAATACGCGCCACTGGTTCGAAGCAGATCTTTTTTATCTCTTGAAGTCCTGTCTTTTTCAGGTTTATTAAGAATGCTGGAAATATTCTTTGCCATATCAACAACAGATTTTTCTAACTTTCCTTCAGCCAGTTTTCCTTCTTGGTCTGCTTTCGCTTTTTGAGCTTCTTCCTTTTTAGAATCAACATTCTCTGTGCTTATCTTATCCTTTTCTTTATCTATATCATTTTTTCCTTCTTCTTTTGAAATAGCTGATAATATGCCAAGAAAAATAGCACTATAAAGGTTTGTATTATACAAAGCTGAAAAAGCTGTCATACAATCGTAGATTGTTGGTACTTTTCCATTAATAGGTTCTTTTTCTTTGCGTGCTAGAAAAATAGCCTTCATTGTGCTGTAGTTATAACCAAATCTTTTTCTGTATGTTGGAAATAAGGAATCATTTTTTATAAATTCATTACGCTTTTCTATAAATTGGTCAATTTTATCGTTTCCTGTTTTTTCCCATATAATAGATCTTCCGTGCTGTTCTGCTTCAGCTGCTTTTACAGAGTATCTGTCTTTGCTTGTCTGAAAATCATTATTTGTATCATGGTACTGATTTTCATTATCGCTCTTATCATTTTTGAAATCATCGCCTGGGTTCTGATCTGCATTACCCCATTCATAAGAAGCTTTTTCGAATCCAGATTCTGATGAAGCTTTTTCCGTATTATCATTTGTTGCTTTTTGAGCCACATCTTCATCTTTATCCAGGAATTTTTCAATGGTATCACTAACCTTTTCTTTATCCTGGATATCAACATTATATAAGCGCTGAAGAGCTGCCCCATATTTAGCCATGGACTCTTTACAATGTTCCGGTATTTCAAGACCAAAAGACTTTATTTTAAGTACATCAGCAAGATTATCTCTGTCATACTGGTCGAGAAAAACAAAACCGTCTTCCCCTTTATAGAGATCGTTTAAAAGCAGACAAAAATCTTTGATTTCATCTGATGGTTCAACAGAATTTGCAAAATCGAACTTTTTAATAAGATCTCCATCGAATGTAAAGCCGAATTTATCTGTCAAAGAACCGTCCTGATCAAATGTCATTCCTGATACAGCTTTAATAGTATCTTTATCTATAGAACCATCTTCATTTGTGGAATAAGTAAAAAGTTCCTTTCCTGCATCAGAATCTATGATCTTTTGCTTTTCATCTTCAGGAAGAGAATCAAGATGTCCACTAAGTATATCCGTTGCATCAGATATAATACTTTTGCAGTCATCAGTTAAAACATCATTGAAATCACAGGAACGAAGGTCATCAACAAGATTTTTTACATACTCTGTTATCTTATCAAAATCCCCTGTAGCGGAACAATTACTTATTGCATCGTCAACGGTATCCCTGAGAACACTGAAAAAGCTGCTGTCTTCGCTACATGTTGTGAACGCATTACAAAGAGATGCAAGTCTGTCTTCTGGCAGGTCTTTTATATTATCACTATTTTCCTGCAGGAAGATGCTTGCAGATGATACTATAGAATCATCTACATTAGAAAAAACTTCTCGAAGATCAGCCATTGCAGGTTGAATCTGTTCATGGTACAGATCAACATTTATATCCAATGCGTCTGGCTCATCACTCAGCAATTCAGACAATGCATTTTCCAGATTATCGCATAATTCATTTATTCTTTTTCCGATATCGAGTTCAGCCATAAAAATCCCCCTTTTCTTTTTTATTAATATGTCATTTACTGATATTTTCAGAAAAAAATTACATATTAAAAAGAAAGGAGGCGTTTATCTTGAGCTGGTTAAGGAGTAAGTTTGGAAGGTTCTGGCCCCTGTTTCTGATAGGGGTAATGCTTTTTGTTTTTATGACATTTGCAACAAAACAAGATAATCTGAATGTATATCAAAATAAAGATGGAAACTCATCTTACACTGTGGAGTCTGAATCTGAAACCGAAAAAAAAGTTGTATCTAATACATATATGAATACAGATATTAATCTTTCAATGCAGATACCGGATGGCTGGAAGCATATAACAAAAGATGGATATGATACATTTGTACATAGTGCTTCTGCTTCATCCATACAGATACAGGTAATGAATTATTACCCAATGGTAAATAATGCATCCGCAGATTCTCTTTCAGAAACATACAGTTCCATGGGAATGCAGATCACAGAATTCGAATATATGTCTGATAACAGCTATTATGTGATATATCAGTCTCAGGGAATGTCTGGAATTACAGACTATATCGAATATGTCATATGGGACAGACAGCACGTGGCTAAGATAGTTGTAACCTTCAATGACGAAAACTATGATAAGCTAAAAGATGAGATATGGTATTGTCTGGATAGTGTTTCATGGGATTATGAAGAACCAATAACTGATGGGTACAGGCTAATATATCAGTTGGATGGAGATTTTGAATATGCTATGCCCGATCAATGGACAAATGCATCTTCTGATTCTTCTTTTTATGCGTATGAGGAATCCTCAGGGGCTTCTCTTACAGTTAATCTTCTGGAAGATCCTACATTATTGACAGATATCACGGAATTAGACTATTCCAATTTCCTTTCAAACGGAAAATCAAACTTTGTATTAAATCAGTTCCAACAGTCAGATACCAATATATACGGAGAGGCAACCTATATAAATAACGATGTACAAATGTCAATCGTCCAGGAATATTATGCCAATGGAACATACCAGTATATATTGACATATGAATTTCCTACGGAATTGGGAAGTGATTATGTACAGATTGCACAGAGTGGACTTCAGATGACAAGGATTTTTTATTCTTCTGAAAAAGAAACTGAGATTAATTCCCAACAAACAGAAAATACATCTGATTCTTCTCAGAATAAGGACTCTACTCAGGGTTCCGAAAGTTCTAATTCAGTTTTTGTGCCAGATTCGCTTGAAACAGAGCAATCTCAAACACAATCAGAGGCACCACAGGAGCAAACAAGTCAACCTCAAACAAATGAAGAAGTTTCTACATTTACAGATGCATTGATGTCTGTTGCAAATATTTCTTCCGATACAGCAGCAAATATATCTTCTGTCTGGGCTTCTTTAAATATCGGGACTCCAACCTATGCACAGGCAGTCAAAGAAAGTGATACGTCCTTGATAATCATGGTAACTAATGATCAAAATGCGAATTTTTATATTTTCCTCGGAAAGGATGGAATTCTTCAAGAAATACATGCAGGGACCGAAGATGGAGAAACCATTTACAAGAATTGAAAAAAAGAGAGGATCTTTCCTCTCTTTTTGTGATGTAAGTTACATTTTCATGGCCTTCTTATTCAATATCTGAACGTATAAAGTATCTCCTTTTGTTTCTAATACCTTATATGTAATCCCTTTACTTGTCCATGAATAGTTTGTTAGATCAATGGTTCCGCCTTCTAAGGCTGCTTCAGCAATCATCCCCATTAATTTATCTACCATTTTTTGATATTCGATCAGATTTATTCTATTATTGCAGGCTCTTTCATCTTTTTCCCTGTTTTCAGGATAATATTTGGGACATGAATAAAAAAGTGAATGAGGGCCACTGTTAATAGTCATCTCTATCCGTTCATTGTGATTTCCACAGATAGGAATAATATTTTTCCATGAATTTTCAATAGTATACATTTATGCACCGCCTTTCGCAAAAATAAGTAAAATAACATACGCTACCAAAGCAAATGGAGCTATGGGATATTCCTTTTTCTGAAATCTTGATAGAATAAAAAAAATAGTGCTGATAACAGATAAAATAACGACATACGGAACAATTGCTTTCCCAAGTATGATTCCAATAGAAGAAAACATGATAATATCTGCACCACCAAATGAGCCTGCTATCCCAAGAATGAATGTTGGAATTAACATGCATAGAAATCCAATCAGATTCCAATATCCGTTCCAGGTTCCTTCTGATATCATATATAAACATGATACTAAACTTGTTGATGGGAACAGCCACAATGGAATCGTTCTTGTTTTAACATCCATTGCTGTCGCAAAAATCAACACAATAAACAAAAATATATATGGCATTTCTCTCTCCTTTTTTCATAATATGTTATTTTTTTTCGCAAACAGCAAAAAACAGACCTGCGTGAGGTCTGTTTTGAGTTTCTTATCCATTATAATTTCTTAATTCAAATCCAATCTTTCTTGAAGCTTCTACATAAAGTCTTCTGGTATCAACAGACTGCATGTCTGCAGACTGGCTCTCCCAAACACCGGTCTGGGGATCGAATAGAAAGATTCCATGATTTGTCTCTACTTTGGTCTTGCGGAAAGCCGGTTCATAACTGACTCTTCTCACCAAGATTTGGGGATAATTATTCTGGATATTGTTTGTCTGCGAAGGATTCCACTGCTGCGGAGGAATGTTATTTCTCTGGGGATTATTCATCTGTGAAGGATTCCACTGCTGCGGAGGGGTATTATTCACGTTTGGAATTGTTTCAGGAACAGACTGCTGATTATGTCTCTGAGGAATCTGACTTTCCTGTAGATTCCGGTTATCTGTTGTTCCCTGATTGCTGTTTCCAGCCATGATACTCATGAGAGACACAGCCTTGGTATCAACAGGAGTTTCTTCTGAAGAATAAATGTTCAAAATTCCTTTAACCGGGATCTTAAATTCCATGAACCGGATAAAAGCCTTATCAAAAGCCCGGTTACTACAGATTGCAAGAGGATTGTTCCTTGTAATTTCATCAGAGCCCTGCCATGCCTGGCATAACATTTCACCGTATTGTTCGCAATAGAAATCATTTGATTTCATAATACATTTTATAGCGAACATAGGCGGTATGCCTGGTAGCTTGGAAAGATCCACAATTTCAAATTCTGCCATCGGCCTTTCTTCATCAGATAATTCCAGCGTATAAATCTGTTTTAATGAAGAGTGTGTGATGATCAAAAAACTTTCTTTCTGATATACTTCAGCATCAAACTCCCTGTCAAATCTGGTTGATTTTAATCTAATTGTATTACTCATGATAAGTTCCTCCTATATCTAGTGCTATATATCTTTTTTCATCGCTTTTCTTTCGACAGTTTTCACATTTTTCCTTATTCCATTCATTACAACGGCAATGACAGGAATCGTAATTATAAGAAAGACATGCTACTGAAATCTGATCTCCTGTTTTAAAATTACATTTTTTATTTCCTAAAAACACAGTCAATAACTTGTCTCCATTTTTTACATAAAGTACTTTATTCTGACTGATTCCTGCAATTTTTTCCAAAGTTCCACGGACAATGGAATATGCGCCTGTATTAATAAATCCTTCCCTTTTGATATCCCATCCAAATACATAGAGATCACTGACATCACTTTTTGCTCCGACAATAATGACAGGTTCTCCCTTACTGAGTTTCATTTTTTTTACGATTTCCGCACGGTTTTTTTTACCATTTCTAAATTCAACCGTAAAATTCGATTTTTTTAACTCAAACAGCACAACATCTTTTGTATGGGAGTATTTAACTTTTTTAATAATATCATCCATAAGGATGATGTTATTAATTCTTCGTATCATATTTATAAAAAATTGATTTTACGGAGCAATTTCTCAATTTTTCAGATACTTTATCACAGGTGTCTTCTGAAATAAAATCACAGGCTTCGATTATTGCTGAAGTAAGGTCATAAGCAGATATCCTGTCCATATTCTTAATAGATACATATACTGTACTGCTTATTTCACTTTCAACTTTAGCACTTATTGAAGATTTAAACCCACATGATGAAAGTATTTTTTTCAAGGTGCTTTCAACGTCATCAATATAGATTTCCTTCAGTTCATTTATTTTTTTAGGATATTTGCTATATTTGGGAACGATACTTTTCTTTGCTTCGGCTGCAATTTCTTCAACAGAAGCATTTTTAGTATGTTTTCGATTGTACAAAGATCCAGGGACATAACAGATACCAGTTCCGAATCTTATTGTTCCTATAACCGAAAAAGAACTTTCTCCTGTATCAGACATTAAAATTCTGATTCCTGGGACAACATCCTGTTTCAGCTCAGAAAAAAGATTGAATGCCTTATAATGTGGAAATTCCAAAGTGATTTCCGTATTAAAATTATCAATCTTATAGTAAACTTCACAGGAACCCATTTCTTTTTCGAAACAGTCAATAAATGAGTGAAGCAATTCCCGCTGTGACATTACCGCATAAGAATCAGAAAATACTGCAAATATCTTTTTCGCATTACCACATTTGCGGAACATGATATTGCATGGACTTGGGCATGCTTCCATATAAGCCACATAGCCCGCATCTCTGTGAAAACGGATCTTAAGTTCATTCATAGATGCAAATTTTCCTGTACTAGATCCTGCTCTCTGAGCAAGGGTAGGCAATACTTTTTTTGTTGTAAAAAAAATATCATTTCCCATAAGAATAAGCATTTTTGACTTATTTTCTGTTTCACTCATAAGATCTGCATTCATTCCATCGTACTTTCTAAGCTTTGCAAAAGGGATTGTATCTTCTATAGTCCCATAAGAAGCTCCATGACGGTATCCTGAAAATACTTTTTCTTCAGCATCTGCATAATTCAATGTAAACAACTGAATTTCATCCGTTCTGCTCGGAAATATTTTCGTAGAGTCTTCAATATCAGATAAGTATGTAAACATATCTTCTTTTTTCGTTCCGGAAACACTCCAAGAATCCAGGAGCATTTTTCGATTATCTTTTTTCACTGTTTTAACAATATAATTCTGTTTTCTTTTTAAATTATCCATAATTTCCTCCAATAAAACTAACTATCAGTATCAAAAAAAATTCATGAACTATCCGATAGCATATTAAGTTTCCTTCGCTTCATAATTTTTTCTCCTTTCTTCATAAAATAGATTTCATCTTTAATATGTAATTTTGAAAAAAGTATAAAAAAAAGACCGACGAATCGGTCTTTTTTTCATGAAGAAGATTGTAACTTAGAATATACATATTGTGCATAAGAAGTACGATTATTTACATGAGCATCCCCGGCTCTTTCAAATGTATCGCAAAAATATTTTGCTGCCACAGCAGGATCTGTTAAAGATCTGAAATAAGAATCGTTATAAGCGAAAGACTGGCTTCCATCTGTCATTTCTTTTATGAGATACATTGTTTGAACGTAAATATCTGTGACATTAGAACCCATATTTGCAGCAAAATCCCAAAGTCCTGGCTTTCTTTCATGATCACTGCTAGTCCATGACCATTGTATTATTCCATAGCCAGTATGCGACCAACCCATTTGTAACCATTCTACTTTTCCTATTTGTCCATTTCTGATTTTTTCGGCATAACTTTCATCTGTCTCGTGAAGGAGTCCATTTTCTCTAGCCTCAGAGCAAATAGGACTGCATCCACTTGCTTCTTGCTGAATATTTCCTAAAATACCTGCAATTTGAGCATTATTGTAACCTGCGGACCTTAATCCCATTGCAACAACAGATTGGTTTCTATTTAATCCATTATTCATCAATGTTTTCATCTGAACTTCGGAAACCTTGGCAGATGTATCAACGATTCTTCGTACCATAATTCTTGCAGCAGTGTAAGGACCTCTTGTAATATGAACTCCCTGGGCCAAGCCCCTTCCTGGATTTAGCCATGTATTGGCAGAACCTCCTCTGGAGTGAATCATGTAATGTACTCCATTTTTCTTTCCTGCATATATAGCGACATGGTCTGAAGCTCCGGAACCACTCCACCAGATTAATATAATATCTCCAGGTCTTGCATTATCGAGAGCTTCTATACCTCCCTGCCCAACAAGTTTACCCATACCTTCCATATCCCATGTACAAGCCCATGAAGGAATGTAATATCCACATTTTCTGAATACACCGGAAACAAATCCAGAACAATCTGCATTATTTTCCCAGCTATTATCATCACTTCCATGTCCACCGCCCCAGATATACCAGGTCTGGCTTGCAGGATTGTACTCATAAGAGTGTTTGTAAGCTTCAAGTACAACTTTCATTCCTCCAGAGTATGTAATTCTTGTTTTTGCCAGCTGAGTTCTGCTTAATGATGATTTAGTTGTTAATGTTTTTGCTGTCAATGATACTGCAACATTTGTTGTGTTGTTTTTATTTTTTTCATTTTCCAGAAGACTTCCATATGCTGATAATTTACCATTTGAATCTGTGTTAGTAAAAGTAAGTTTTTGAGGTTTACAGCCTTTAAAATTTTTCTTATTCAACGATATTAATTTCTTGTAGGTATTGTTCGCCTTTGTTTCTTCAAGCCCCCAACCATTATTTCCTACAAAAGCTGATCCATCAGACAAGATGTCTGCATATATCTGTGTCTTACTCACACTGGAATTTGCATGAAAATATTCAGCAAATAAAATAGTAGCAAGCGAAATCAGCCACATCATAGCAATATAATACATGACTGTTCCGCTGCCTTTTTTCCAGTCGATAGTTCTGAACCTCTGATATAAGATATATAGTTTTTTTTTCAGTGATACCACCTCCTGAATTAGACTTTATCGAACCATGGATAATCCGATCCTTCTGCTGCCGGTTTTTCTATCATCATAACGATAGCCGCTGATCTTCTTCCACTTAAAAATGGTGTGACTGCTTTTATTTTCACAGAAACAGTACACTGGACATAATTTCCTTTTTCCCATTTCAGTTTAGAATTATTAGAAGATCCTGCATTTTTGTTTTCTACTAACTCAAGTTTAACTTTCACAGAACCATCCTTATACTTTAATTTTGATTTTTTCAAATCGGCTATGGCTGTTTTTTTTGCGATTTTTTTTGCTTCATCCATGCAGCTTCCATTCCCATTGGTATCTGAAGCAACAACAGCTTTCCTGCATGCAAGATATGCTGTATATTCAAGTCTTTCCTTTATGCTTCCTATTTGAATGATACTTATGAGGAGCACCAGCATGAAAATGATACAAGGCAAGGTACAAAGAAAACCAACTATATCACCACTGCCTCTTTGCCAATATGTTTTATTTATTATTTTTTTCTTCATAAGCACTCCTACTTTGTTTTTTTCTTGGCATTATCAGGTTTTTCTATTGCCATAACCAGTTCAAACGATTTTTTTCCATTTACAAGTGTTGTTATGCCCTTGAATTTAACAGATACTTTGCATCTCATGTATCCGCCCTTTTTCCATTTGCTTCCTGCAACATTAGCGACCTCTACTTTCAAGCTTCCAGGTTCATAAACATCACCATAGGAAGAAAGGTTTGCTTTCGCAGCTTTTTTTGCATTGCTTAAAGCCTCTCTTTGTGTATCAGAAAGTGTTGCTGCTCTTGCTGCAACATAAGTTGTGTATTCAAGCTTTTCTTTAAAACTGCCGGCTTGTACGACGCTTACCAATAAAGCAAATAAGATCAGCATAGTCGGGGCAAGTGCTATAAAACTCATCATTTCTGCGGAGCCTTTTTTCCAAAATTTCTTTTTAAATACTTTATGCAAAAATCAAACACCACCTCACCAAAACTCCTGCTATATAGCCAAAAGACAAAAATACAGCAAATGGATATTTTTTTTCAGATCTTTTTATCACTGGTGTATGATAGAAAATCGTATTATAAGTATCCTTTATCATAAACAAGGTATTTTTTCTATCATCAAACAGACAATATAGAAATAAGAAGAAAATCCCAAAGAGAAGCATCATAGACGCCTCCTCGATTCCTCTCATGGCAATTACAGCCATACAAAGCTTAAGATCCCCCATTCCCATTATTCCAAGACTTCCAATGAAAAAAAAGATAAGCATCCACAATAACCTATAGTAACTACAAGCAGACAAAGGAAAACCATTAAACAACAGACCAAGAATCATTGCAGAAAATGTTATTTCATTAAATACTTTTCGGTATTTAAAATCTGTTATTGAAGAAATAAGCAACATAATTAATGTTAATAATAAAGTAATCCTACTCATAATTTTTTATATATTTGAAGCTATATTTTTTAATTTAGCCTGCAGCTTATTTCCACATTTTGCAGCTATCACTATCAAAATGGCTGCAACACCTACGATTGCCATCCATTCCATAGCTTCTACTCCTTCTTCTTCTTTGATAAAAGTTTTTACATAACTTTGCATGATACACCTCCTGCACAATATTTAGTCAAAACAGATAAGCAGAAAGGCTGCCGCACGACAGCCTTTCGTTGTAAAAGTATACTTGTTACTGTCCCCCCAGCATCCCTTCTACCTCTCCCATAGAAGTATCAAGTGCTGAATTTGCTTTATCCGCAGTAGTTTTCATTCTTGTTCCGATTGTAACGATAACACCGATCAGAATGGCTGCAACAGCAACTAATCCAATAAATTCAATTGTTTCGATACCATCTTCATTACTCATGAAAATTTTAAGATATTTTCTCATTTTTCTCATCTCCTTTACTGATTTTTGATTTATGATAACCGGAACAGTATTGTTCCGCGTCTCATCGTTTTTCCAGTTTTGTATATTGCTCTATCTGAGTCATTACAGAGTCTGTTGCTTGTTTTACGTTATCTGCCGATTTTTTAAATCTTAGATAAAGAACCAGTATAACTGATAGAAGTGCTGCTCCCAATGCAATAAAAGCAATCATTTCCAACGTTTCTATCCCGGTTTCTTCTCCAAAGAAATTCTCAATATATTTTTTCATACAAAATTACTCAGCATTGGAAGGCAGATCATGACCATTAAAGGAAGAACCTTAAGCGCAATAATTGGAAGGAAGATTAAAGTCTTAATTTTCGAATCATGTGCTTCAACAGCATACAGCCGAGTTTCTTCTACTTCTTTTGCCTTGCGATTGACAAGTTCTCTTACATTTACTCCCTGTTCGTAAGAGTTTACAATTTCAAGAATCAGATCACTAAAATCTTCTATCTTATAAACTTTTGCAAGATCAACCAATGTTTCTGTCCATCCATTCGCTCCTAATGATACTTTGTTGATACTATCTATAATATCCTCAGATAAAGGCGACTGGAATTTTGTAGCTGTAACGATCATGGCCTGATCTATTGGAAGATCCATTGCCTTTTCAAGGAGAGAAAGAAATCTTGGCAGATCATCCTGGATATGGAAAAGTCTTTCTTCTGCTTTATTCTTTATCTGGCTGAATGGCATAATCCATAATAAATAGATAATCCCAGCTGCAATTAATAAGCAAACAGCTGTGAAAGTAATGTTATATGACATAAGTAAAGCTAGTAATAATAAAATAAACGATATTCCAGCAGCCTCAATACGCAAAGCTACGAGATTCTCTAAACTAGGACTTTCATGTACAACTTTACAATATCTGTAATACTCTTCTATGTTTATTCCGCATAAACTTTCAACTTTTGGATTTTTATAAAAAGTAGTAAATACTGTATGCTGAAAATTAGAAAAAAGCCAGTCTGTAATATCGTTTGAAGTCGAAAGAGTTTGATTCCCTTTATTCTTGTCATATATAAAAATCGCAATAATAGACAATAAACTGATAATGGCAAGGACAGATATGCATATTGTAGTTATTATTTCGTATCTCATAAACATCTCCTAATTCAAATCCATTTTATTTCCAAGCATTTTATGAACTACCACAGATCCAGCCAAAAGAACCGCAACAATAACAAGGAACGCTATTGTCATAACTGAAGATTCAAAATAAGACTTAATAACTTCAGGCATAAAAAGATATGTTCCTGCAAGAATAACGATTGGCATAATGTCTGCAAATAATACGATTATCTGAGATTCTGTCATCATACTCTGTCTTTTCTTTCGGTACATGAGCCTGTCTTCAATATTTTTCTGAAGTTTTTCAATAGCTTCCCCGGCATCACCACCTACATCTGTCATGATAGTGATAGCCGTAGCCACATCAAAAACATCCTTATTTTCTGTATCCTTTGCAAATTCAAAAAAAGCATCAGATATAGAAGTTCCAAGTTTAAGTTTCGATGAAAGTATCCTGAAATCATCACGGATACTTTCATGAAGAAGTTCACAATTTACCACAGAATCAATCGCTTGTTCTACAGTCATACCAGAATGCAGGGAAGACGCCATCTGTGTAAGAGCACGTACAAAACGGTCTTCAAATTTTTTATCAGCACTCCCCTTCTGTATCATAAGGAACATGTTCGGCAACATCGCCCCAAGAATGATAAGAATGAGCATTAATGATCTATCATCTGAGATTAAGAACGATAAAAAAGCTAAAATAGCTGGACTTCCTATCTGTAATACAAGAAATTGCTGAACCGTAATTCCTGTTCGGCTGCGCTCAAGGTTATGTTCCAGGTTTTCAAGATACTTTTGAATAAAAGTAGTGCTGTTTCCATGAAGAATCGTATTTTTTTTTATTACTTTCGTAACAAGAATTGCTGTTATACATGAAATTGCAGCTGCTACAAGCAGATAAATATGTAGAAACTCCATATTTTCTCCTTTCTTATAATATGTATTTTTTTTACGTTTGTATCAAAAAATCACATGGACGACGGGTCTAATGGGACTCCATTCATTTCCAGATGATTTGCTATTTTCTTCGGAAAATTTCCGGTATATATATATTTATCCTTCTGGAAATCATATACAAAAATATTCTGGAGCAGAACTTTGCCATTCCTATCTATTCCTTCTACGCTGCAGATATTTGACGTAACCCTTCGTCCGTTAGGAAGCCTCCTTAACTGAACAATCAACTGTATAGCTTCTGCAATCATAAGTGCTTTTGCTTTTTCTGAATAGGAGGAATCCTTGTCCATTTCCATCATGGTTGGAATACGGACATTTACAAGGTTTTCTGGTGAATTGGCATGACCGGTACTCATAGACCCTTCGTGACCGGTACTCATTGCAGACAAAAGGGAAACAACTGCCCCATCTCGTGTCTCACCTACAATAATGCGGTCTGGTCTCATACGAAGGGAGGCCTTTACAAGTGCAGACATGTCAATGGAATCCATATTGGCATTTTTTATTTCCCTTGTTTCCAAAGAACGTACATTTTTTTGCTTTAACTGGAGTTCCAAAGTATCCTCAATAGTAATAAGCAGTTCATCTTCTGGAATAAAAGATGAAAGCATATTGAGAAAAGTAGTTTTTCCGGTTCCAGTACCCCCAGATACAAAGATAGATACCTTTCCTCTAACACATTTTTCAAGGAAATCAAGCATTTCCTGAGAAATAGATTTTAATTCCAGATATTTACTTGCTACCATCATGGAGTTATTAAATTTTCGAATAGTCAGTGTAGCTCCATGCGGAGATATTGGAGGGATAGTCGCACAGACACGAGATCCGTCCTGAAGTCTCGCATCTACTCTTGGGGTACTTAAGTTCACTGCCCTGCCTATTGGCTGGAGAATACGGTTAATAACATTTTGAAGAGCTTCTTCATCCGAAAAGCATGCTTTGACAGACCTTATTTTTCCTTTGATCTCGACAACAATATTGTCGTATCTCTGGACTACAATCTCCGTGATAGCAGGATTATCCAGATACTGCTGGAGAGGACCAAGTCCAATAATGTTTTGGATAGCCAATTTCTCCAGCCTTTTCTTTTTTTCATAATCAACAGGAAGTTTCTCAATTTCTATCCGTATTGTTTCTTCGATTTTACGGTCAAGTTCCTTCCTGTCAATACTATTGTCAGTAAGTTCCCTTCTGTATTGGGTTGAGATTGTCTGTATGATATCTCCTATACTCTTTTTTTCCTTTGTTGTAGGAGTTATCTGTTCCGACTGGATTTTCCTGTCAATATCTTTAATCTCTGTTTTTTTATTTTTTAATTTTTGTTCAAGTATAGAAGCCATTTCTCAGCAGCCTCCTCATCTTTTCTTGAATAATCTTTCAAACAGTGACTTCTTTTTTTCTGGTGCAGCTTCAGAATCAAAATTGCTTTCTTGCAGAATATAGGAAACGATACTTCTAAGTTGTTTGGTAAATTCATGCTCTGGATGGAATGCAAGCGGTTCTCCCAGGTTTCCAGCCTTTATAACATCTGTATTAAATTTTAATTTTCCTACACAGTCATACGGGAAAAATTCTACTATTTCCTGTACGGAAACACTGGTAGATTTCTGTGGCATGATATTATTAATAACAAGCTTGGTATGAGAAAGATCAAAATCTATAGAATTCATTGTTTCTATAAATGCTTTATCACAGTTTGCCGTATTTACATTCTGGGTCATAATAAGAAGTATCGTAGTTGCTTTTTCCAAAGCGACCATAGTAGAATCCCTGGTATTATTACCTGTATCGCATATAACATAATCAAATTCTCCATTTTCAATTATGTTATCAAGGATGATTGACAGTGACTCTGTTTCTATTCCCATACTGTCTTCATTTGTTATAGGAGCAGGAAGCACGTACAGTCCACTTTTCTTATCCTTTCTGAGCCATTCTTCAATTTCATCTCTTGAATACTGGATATCTTCAGGCTTTCTTCCTTTTTCTATGAGTTCCTGCACTTCTTCCGCCCAGTTTGTCAACGTAAGACCATCTGTTCCCATATGAACCGTAGAACGGACATCTCCAAAATCAATGTTGTAATCAACAATACATACCCTAAGTTTTCTTCTTCCAACGTTTACAAGTGCTAAATAAGTAGCGAGCTCAGAAGCGATTGTGGTCTTTCCAACACCGCCTTTTGCGGAATAAACAGTGATAACTTTTGTCTGTTCTTTTATTTTCCCGGAATCTTTCCGAAATCCTTCTTCAATGATATCTCTTTTTGTTTTTTTCTTTTCAGAAGCTCTTGCCTCTTTGTTCTTTTTTACTGCAACAACAACCGGTTTTTCCGGAATATCTTCTTGTTCGGGATTTTCTTCAACTTCTGTATCAGAAAGATCATATTCCAGATTCATTTCATCTTCATATTCATCTTCTAAAGAAAGATCCGGATCATCTTCGTACTCTTCCTGTGGTTTAACTAATTCTTCTTCCGTTTCGAACTCTTCCAGATCCTGAACTTCCTGCTGCTTATTCGGCATATTCTTGGACAGTGGTTTTTGCTGTACTTTTCCTTGGTTCTGAGATTTTTTTCTCTCAGGAACTTTATTTTGTTTCTCAATATTTTTTTCTTTCTGCATATTATTTTCCTGTACCTGTGGTTTATAGGCTGGCTTTTTCAGGCTATCAAGAATTTTATTAGCAGATACAGAAACTCCAATGGTAGGATATCCATATCTTGCTCCCTCTCTCAATTCATCTTTATTTTTTGCATGATAAGCAACAGGAATATTTTTGAAATCCCATGCGGTTTTAGTTTTTAAAGCATCATATGAAAGTACAACCATGTCTGGATTAAGTCCTGCTACGGTTATCTCAAGATCTTTCGTATTATCCAGGCAATGAATATCTATATCAGAACTCATATCCATCATTGCAGCTATAGTTAGGTCTTCAATGATTTCTTTTTGTAGGCATACAAATACGATTTTTTTCATGTTTTTCTCCTTTTCAGAAAAGGCGTCTATAAGACGCCTGTAAAATGCTTACGGAGTAAACACAGTACTGTCATTAGAAGCAGCCGCTTCTGTCTGTTCTTCAGTCTGAGTTTCCGTTTCCTTCTGCGATTCAGTCTGAGTTTCCGTTTCCTTCTGCGATTCAGTTTCTGCTTTAGGAACTGTTTCTGTTTCGTCAGTGGCTACTGTATCGTATGGGGAATAGGTAGGATCTGCACCTTCAGTAGACTGATATCCAGTGGCATCAACCAGTCCAAGATAAATATTTCCATTTGTTACCGCATAAATCAGTTCCATTGATTCATTGATATTTTCCTCAACAGAAACACCCGTTATGATGCCGTCACTCTTAAATACTTCAAGAATACGTTTATTCTGCTGTATCAATGATATCTTGGAATCAAGATTCGCATAGATATTTACGTGTGATCCCTCCTTAAGATCATTTGTTATACCAGTGTTCTCATTAACCGGAACTGTTACAGCAATAGCATCTGATTTCATGTTCATCTCGACAGTAGAACCACCAGATACAGAGAGCATACTTGTTGCAAGAGGCATTCCTTCACTTACATCCATACGAAGAGAATCTCCTGATTTGATTAACGCCTGATACTCAGAAGGAGTAACAAACTGTGCAGAAGCATCTGTTTTCTTACCTGCAACTATGATCTTAGAGTCAACCTGAACGGGTGTCAGCATATCAGAAGTAAGCTGATCTCCGGCTGAATATGAATCATTAAAAACATACATAGTTCCTCTTGATGGGGACATATAATGATAGATAAGGAATGCAGCCAAAGTAGAAAACAATACCGCTCCTGCAATCAAGGATGCAATAATTTTGTTTTTAGACATAATGTCCTCCTTTCTTTTTTATTAATATGTCATTTTATCTTCAAAACAGCAAAAAAAAGCAGCCCTCAGGCTGCTATTCTTATTTTGTCTTTTTGCCAGTTACCGGATTCTTTTTCTTATTATTTGCCCAGGAGTTCGCAGCACTCTTCAATTTTGCATTTCCGGAAGAAGTTGATTTCGCCGCTTGTTTCTTTACCTGGCTTGTAGCAGTGTTTTTCATGGATGAAGTTTTTTTGTTTTGAGATGCTACATTTGCTTTATAAGATCCGGTTTCAGAATTTTTGGATGGAAGTTGTTTTTCCAAACTGCCAAACACATTTGATAGAGATATCTTTCCACTTATAGATTTATAAGAGTCTGAATTTCTCCAATTAGAAAGTTCCTCATCTAGCGTTCCTATCTTAGTCCCATCATTACTTTTATCTGATGATGAATCCAGACTTCCAGAAACTCCTGAAGATGCTTCTTCAAAAGATTTTCTCATTTCAGCATAATGCACATTTAAGCTTTCCATAGAAAAAGAATCACTTGATGGCATACCGGAAATATCAAAAAGGCTGCTATCTAAACTGGAAAAAGAATCTCCCATAAGTTCTTTCAGTGTAGCTGATGCATTATTTTTTACACTTTCAGTGAGTTCGCTCCTCATAGAATCCAAAGAATCCGTTTCAAGTGTCGGAAGACTGTCTTTCATCAAAGTCCTTGACTGATCAAAAGCATCCTGATATTTTTCTATATCACTCTTGCTTTCTGTCTGTGGCATAGTCTGTGAAAAATCGTTTTCTGTTTCATCCGTGCTAAAACTGTCATCTACTGTAAAACCAGATGAATTATTAGCTTCATTCATTTTTTCCGTCACCTCATTTTTAGATGCGTCAAGTGAATCAGTATCATCCATTGTAAAGTCATTTGCTGAGAAAGTAATTTCACCAAAAGAGCTATTTTCATTTAACCCTTCTGAAGAAATATCTGCTGCAGCTACATTAACTGGAAAAATCAATGTTAAGGCTAATAAAACCGCTGTTGTTCTATATCTCATACTTATCGTCTCCTTTCGATATACTTTTCATATCCCACAAACTGTTTAATCCATAAATATGGTCATTGACTGTAAATATATAATAAAACGTCTTTTTGTTTCCAGACAGATCAAAAAATCTTCCTTCTGCTTTAGCTTTCATAATATCCCTGTGTTGTCCGGCATTTGGCTTTGTTGTGATTTCTCTTATCATTGCCTTCTTTAAGACATGTCTTTTGGGAGAAAGGATAATATATAGTTCTGGATCCTGTCGTTTTAAATATACAGAAGGTTTATTCGGACACAGGAAAACGTACCCATCTTCCATTATGATAAGGCTGTTATATCCATAACTGCCTTTTATTTTTCTTACTTTTCCAGACTTATCATTTTCTTTTACATACCGAATTAAAGGCTTAAATCCATATTCACATATACATTCTATCTTCGAATCATTAATTAAGGTATTCTTATTTATTCTAAGCATAAATTATCCTTTAACACTCCCCTCATGAGAGGGGAGTATGTAATTATCCTGCTGCCTGACGAAAGACTTCAGCAATTTCTTTCTTAGTAAGTATTTCCTCAAGTTCAGCGTTTGAAATAGTTGCATTGTTTAGAGGCTCTATCTGGACAAGAACAGGTTCTGCGTCCCTGAAATCATATCCACGGTTTGACCTGCAGATAAACCATCCAGTTGGTGATTTTGGAAGCCATTTTACAACATCCCTGTCATCAATCCTGCCCTCTCTTCCGATCATCCTTACTGCAAGGTCAACATCTTCAGGCTGAGAGATTTTCCCAAGGAAAAACATACCACAGTTCGCTACAATAGAAGAAGGCATCATGGATATTTTCTGAGTAATAGCAATGATGAACAGTCCATATCCTGCAGACTGGTCAAGAATCTCTTCAAACTCTGACTGTCCTGAAAGGGAAGCCATTCCGCCGCCTCCTCCGGTACCAGCAGTATCATTACCTGTAAGTACTTTATTAGCTTCTTCAATAACAAGTACAGTCTCATACTGGGCTGGATTCAGATACCCTCTTTCAAACCCCTTTGCTACCTTGTAAAAACCAGATGTGATAATACCGAAGATAAAGTTTGCAAAAGTAGATTCCAAACCGAATGATTCAAATACAGTTACATCATCAGCGCCGATAAGTTCATCTACCCCTAGACCCGTACCTTTTGAATTCGGATCACTAAAATTATCTTCTGCTGAAAAAAGCCGATATTCAATTGAATAAGGTCTTGCAAAGCAGGAAAGACGTTCCAAAAGTCTGGAATAAGCATCCAGAGTATCGTTTCCTGCCTTTTTCTGTCCTCCATTAAAGGAGTCACTGGTTTGCTGCATATCCTTATAGATCTTATGGAATGTTACACTAGCAGACCTTTTTGATATCTCAGCATCCCAATCCGGATAAACCTCTGGAAATTTGTAATTATCCTTATTGTTCATATACTCTTCGTCGAAATATTCTCCTTTTGTAGGGAATACACCTGCCTGAGTATATAGCTTATAAAATACATCTGAAAGCATCTGTTTACCACGTTCCAGAAGACCGTATGCACGACAATAAATATTGATGATACCATCAATCCAGTGCTGTGGCTCTACTTTGTATGGAATTTTACAAGGATTTAAGTTGATCGGTCTGAAATGAGTATTTCCCATACTGTAGAACCGGAATCTTTCAGGTTCTACAAATCTGGCAATTCCTCTCCAATCCTGTTTTGGGTCCATGATAACGATACGGAGCCTTTTTCCCGTTGCGGTTCTTCTTGAATTAGCCAGTTCACGGATAAAACGCATTGCAGCTACCGTTTTACCAGAACGGGAAGCTCCCGTGAAAACACCATGCATCAGTTCATCAATATTGATCCTGTAATCAAACTGAGTCCTGTATCCATTCTTGAACGTATATCTTTCTGCATTAAGCTGTGTTCCCATATAGATATTTCCACGAAGCAGTCCTGGAACACGGAATTTTGGTACATCGTCGATGTTTGTATCAATACCACCTTCAGAAACACGAGGCAGATGGGCATATGCAACATATTCATTGGGTAGGAGAACTGTTGCATATTTATAGTCGCTGACTCCTGCTACATTTTCCCTGGTAACATCAGCTGAAAATGCCCTGAAATGATAAAGTAAATGCTGTTGTTCTTCATCACACAGATCCAGAACCTGAATAGGCTGTGTCATGGCATACTCATTTTGCCATGTTGATTTTGCCGAAGCCTGTGCGACAGATAATGCATCCATGTCAGGACATGCGATATATACATAAGTATAAAACGCACCATTTCCTCGCAGTGCTTTTTTCAGTCTCTCATTTTGATACTCCAGTAATTCAAGAATATCCTTTACCTGCTGATCCATCCACTGATAAGATTTACTGTACCCAATAGATGGGCCGAGTCCCATAGAACCAGAAGTTCCTGTTGTAAAAGAACCTGTGTTTCCTACACTTGTTCCGGTACTTTTTCCTTCGCTGCTTCCATAGCTCTGGCCTTTTCCAACACTATTGGATTGTCCCCAGTTTTGGCCGGTTCCGTTTGAGACTGACTGAGTGTATGATTCACTTTCAGACTGTCCTACGGAACGGCTTTTACTTGTTCCATCAGAAACAGATTGTGACTGGCTGACGCTTTCACTGTTGGACTGGCTGTAAGAACGACTCAAAGAATCGCTCTGGCTTATAGATTTTGACAGACTTTCACTCTGGCTTACTGACTGTGACATAGAGGACGAAACACTGCTGCCTTTATTTTGACTGATAGAAACAGAATAAGACTGTCCTACGTTTTGACTTGCAGAATTGCTTGCACTTTCACCGTAGCTGGTGCCTTTACTGGAACCGAATCCGGATGAAGCACTGTTGCTCTGTCCTACACTGTCACTGGAACTGGTTCCCTGCCCATTGGAATAAGATAATCCCTGAGAAGTACCATAAGAAGCACCGTATCCTTCGCTGTAAGAAGTACCCTGTCCCGCTGAAAAACTTTCGGATGTTCCTGCAGAATGGCTTTGAGAACTTCCACTGGATACCCCCCATGATGAACCATCTGACGTAGAAGTTCCATTTGATTCACTTGTCCCTGATGTCTCACTCCGACCAGCTCCTGAACTATAACCACTTCCTGTACTAATTCCATTACTGTTTCCATCGGAATATCCTTTATTCCAGGAATGACCACCTCCTATAGAACCTATTTGCATAGGGAGACTTACATTTCCATTGATAGAGTTTGAACTACCGTGATTCTCAGAATGATTATCTCCAAAATTCTGACCAATATTCTGAGATGTAGATTTATTAAATGACACTCCCTGACTATTGCTTGTTCCGGTAGAATGGCTTGTTCCTGTTGAGTGACTTCCTCCAACGTTTTGGGACTGACTGGTTCCATAACTGTCACTCTGGTTCACACCTGTAGAATGTGATACATTTGAAGATTCACCATAGGATTTGTTCATGCTCTGACTCAAACTCTGGTTAAAGCTCTGTCCAATGTTCGTAGACTGCGAGGTTCCATCGCTGTGGTTTCTGGATACACCGGAACTGTATGACTGGTTCATACTCTCACTGTTATTTTGTCCAAGAGATATTCCACGGCTTGTTCCAGCAGATGATCCAAGACTGTTTCCATAAGACTGAGACATAGAAACACCCGAAGATTCTCCTTTTGTGACACCCTGCGTATAACCATGCGTAATACCCTGTGTATGTCCGATAGTCTGACCAAATGTTTGGCCTCTGGTAATCCCTTCGGTTACACCAACGGTCTGTCCACGGGTGAGCCCCTGACTTACAGAATGATTTTCGCCGACAGAATCAGTAAGTGATGTTCCTTTTGACAATCCAAAGCTTTCACCTAAGGAATGAGATATGGAGTTTCCTACGCTTTCGCTATATCCTGTATTATATGATTCTCCCTGCGTATAACTTACCGTACTGGAATCAGTATAGTTCTTAGACCATCCTTGTGAATTACCTGTAGATGTCATGTAAGTCATGGGGATAGACAGGTTAAAGCTTAAGGATTTTGTTCCCTGCAGCTGTCCATACCATTCCGTCATCTGCTTTTCTGTCTGAGCTGTCCAGGCCATCAAAGTTCTCTGGTATACCGGTGTAGAAAGAACTTCTATGACATACTCGTAATCTGCCATAGCAGTTATGATCTCTTCCAGAGTTCCCTGGGAATCAGGGTTCAGGTTTGTGCCTCCAACGCCTTTATTTCCCATATCTTCACCAGATGTATTTGCCTTTGGGATTCCACGTACTGCCGTCATAAACCTCATAGTACGCATCTTTTCGCCAAGCCAGGCCCCTTCTTCAGCGGTTATACTGTGCATATGAAGCACCCTGAAAGTACCCATCATACTTCCGATAAATCCCCTGAAATCAGAATCGGCTCTTTGTTTTGCATCATCAATATTATCGGAAACGCCCTGCACTCCATAAAGATACATAAGACCTTCTGGCGTAGGTTTGATAACGTTTGCAATAATAGTTACAAGATTGTACCCCTGTTCGTATACGGCAGATAAAACCTGTGACTGCATGTCCATAAAAGAAGTACTTTGCTTTGCAGATTTAGGCAAGCGATCTACTCTTGCAAATTTTACTGCTTTATAAAGTATAGTCTTCTTACCAGTCTCAGGATCAATCGTAGCTATCTTATAACACAAGTAATTCATTTTTGCCTTTTGCGGATTCACATTATCATCCGATTCGGTCCATGAATCAAGAATTTTAAAGTCATCTTCCGGAACCGACTGATTAACAGGGTTCAGAACTTTTTTTACTTTGTGTAAAGAAAGCATATTTATCCTCTCCTTTCTTAAAATTTCTTAATATTAATATGTATTTTTTATTTTTGCGAAGCAAAAAATAGGAAGAAAGAAAAAATCTGCCTATTTCGAAAATAAAAGCCTGATGGAAATGTCCGGTATGCGAATCGGAATGGAGAACTCCAATCAACAGCCGAACAATCAGAGGTACTGGCTGCCCGAAATGTGCTTCTCTCAAAAGAAAATTTCACTATCTACAAAAAAAATGGACCATCTTTTCTGATGATCCATTTCTTATGTAAGGTTACTTTAACAATGCGACGTGTGAAATTTTAAACGTTATAACGCCATTCCCAGATGCTTTTTTGTTCCTTGGGGTTCGCTCATTTTTTCTGTTCATTTTGCATTTCTGATATTCCTCAGCTGCTCCATTGTGCGCTGTTTGTTTGCACTTCTTCTGAACTGAAGGATTCTCTTTCCCTGCATCCCTATAAATCCAAACGGGATCATTGCAGCAGAGATATAAAGCATGGACTGAAGATATCCGGGAATCGTATTTGCGGAAGCAGTCGCCAGTGGCTGTCCGAATGTTGCCATAAGCATCTGTGATGAAACACCAGAGGTAATAGCAATCAGTTCTCTTAATCCAAGCAAGGTTGCATTATAAGTAGCAATAAAAGTAAGAGTCTCTTTTATAATGTCTTTTCTATGAGAAGGCATATACAAAGCGCATGCAGCACCTACAATCCACATAGCCCCAATCAAAGGGGCCATCAGAATGCGTCCGAAATTTTTAAAAACACTGATTCCGATAATGGAAAAGAAAAATACGGCTACAGGAAAAACAACAGCCCATACAAGCTTATTTTTTTCTTTTCCGCTTGCTTTTTTTACGTATGTAAAATTTTTTCTATCTTGCATATTGCTCCCTCCTTATCAAATGATGTTCTGTTCTTCAGTCACGTAATCCTCGATCTCCTCCCTTACATTCATGATAACTATAGCAATAGCACCGATTATAGTAAGAATGATCCAGAGGTTTGTTTCTGTTATATACAGGAGATTATTAAATGCATTAATGTTAAAAGCAATGAATGATTGCAGTATCTGATAATATGTCATGACTTTTTCTCCTTTCCTTTCCGCGGGCGTGACACAGTAACTCTTGTCCAGTCCACCTGTCTGATATCATTTACATCATTCTGTGATTTTAATTCATTGTATGTCAATACCCTTCCTTCAACGGGCCTTTCCCATTTAAGAGGATACTCTCCCTCAAGACATTTTTCTTTCCATTCCTCTAATTCTTTCAGTATAATTTCTTTTTCCGGTTTTCCTGGAACAATGATGTTAATAAATCTTGTAAAAGAAGCCATTTTGTTGCACTTTGCGAAAAAATCTTTTCCCTGGCATTTTGCTGTTTCATACTCATAATATTCCCTGTATTCCTGTCCATTTTTGCCCTTGTAAACAATTACTATATCAGGAATATAAGAAGAATTTTCACCCGTTTTCACAGTATATTCTTTTGCTCTTGTCATATATACAACATCAGCGTCCATTTTCTTAATATATTTCGCATTTTTAAGTAAAATCGCAGTGTTTTTTATACCGTATCCATGTTCTATGGAAGTATGGTTTTTTATGATCAGGTTTACTTCTGATTCAACCGGCTCTTTTCCAAAACGGTATCTGTATACATTTTTCCCAAGATTTGTGAGTCTGTACACACAGAAATTAGGCGTTCCAGGAATGGAACATTTGATTGCTTCTACAAGATTTCCAGGCCAGCCATCCTTAGCGGATTTATCATGCTTGATCAGTCCGGTAAGTCCATTTGTAATGCGGCTTCTCATAGGATCTTCAGGATATTTCTTCTCAGCAAGTGTTTTCATATCAGAAGCTGAAGCAGCTCCTGTTTCTCCCATGATACGGATCGTCATTTTTTGCATATCATTAAGCTTAACGGATGCTGATTCTGTATCTTCCGTTGTTTTTTCGACTACTTTTTTCACAACATTTTTTGTGGCTTCTTTTGTTTTAGGAGAATTTTTTACAGGAGGACCCTGTTTTACTGGAACCTTAACTTCCTGTGTGTTTTCAAACGAATATGCAGCTGCATATACTGCATCTGAAAAATCATCAGATTCTTCTTCAACGATTTCCATACTTGCCCCGGAATCATCCATATCAATACTTTCCATTTTGGGCTTTTTTATGGAAGATACAACAGTTTCAATTTCCTCGTCCTCAAGTTTTCCTGCCTTAAGCTTATCTTTCAGTTCTGATATGATTTTATCCTTATAAGAAGCCTGCTCTGCAAGTTCTTTTTTATGCATTTCCTGCATTTTTTCAATATCCTGATTAAGCTTCGCGATAGTTTCAGTTCTTTCTCCATTATATTCAATGAGCTTTTTATATAATTTTTCCATAGAAGGAAAATAATTTTCTATGCTGATTTGGGCTTCTGCTATCATATCTGGAAGATCCAGTTTGAACCATGGGACTTCACCTTCTTTTTCTTTTTCTTTTTTCAGGATAGTCTCACATAGATATTTTGTACTTTTATCTTGCTTTGCCCTTTCTTCCTGCATCTTTGAGATCTTATAATTTGCAATATCCCTTTCCTGTTCCAATTCCCTTATAGAGGAAAGAGCCATTTCGTATTTTCCTTTTAATACCTGAAAAGAATCAGCCATTCTGATCACCTCCGTTTTCCTGTGAAAGGGTGAAATTAGACTGAATGTTAACAGATTCCGACTGCACATCTGTCTGCACATCGTCTTGGGTTTCTGTCTGTGATTCTGTTTCCTGTTCACTTTCTGTCTGACTGACAGTTTCTTTTATTTCAGAGTTATCAGTGGAAATTCCCTCTATGGTTTCCTGCACAAAGCCGTCTGGAGACCAGGATTCAATATCGGACAGGTCATACCCTTTGATATCCCCACCAAGAGTAACAATATTTTGTGTTATCAGCTGAAAATTATCGTTTAGTACCTGTCTGGCAGCAATTGCTTCCGAGGCAGCGTTACTATCATTCTGCGTGATCGCTGTACTCATATACTGGCAGTAAGCCGCAGCATGTGTTTTTACCCAAGTTGAGATCATATTTTTAACCTGTGTATATTTGGAATTGATAACTGCAGCATCTATCTGGGTTGCCAATGCAGAGATCGTATCCAGGGTAGCTTCGTAATCAGGAGCAATAGACATGGAATCTTCCTGTCCCGCTGCCATACGGTAATCCAGAGTTAAAAGGGTCTCATAAAGGGAACGCGTCTGAAGATACATTCCCACAATGGAATTGTACTCATTTTTATTCGAGATATCGGATACTGTCATAACTACGGGCGCAACTTCTCCTTTACTGTCATAATAAAACTCTGTAATAAAAGAACCATAAATCAATACCACAAGATAAGTACAGGCAACAGTAAGTAAAACAAGGGATACCCGTCTGACCACTTTCCGTTTCTTTTTTTCCGCAACAAAATTTTCTTCTGCCATTATCTCATCAAGTTCGTTTAACTGTGACAAGTCTTCTTCGGTCAGATAGCTTTCTCTTTCATCTGTATTCTCTGCTTTTTCTTCTGATAAAAGATTATTTTCATATTCCGGTTCTGTTTTAGCAGGATTATTTTCTTTTTTCTGGGAAAGTCTTTCTTGTAAAATACCAGGCATTAATCATCACCGTACCCTTCCGAAAACATACTTGAAAAGCCTTCAAATCCACTGGCGTCACCGTAATCTTCCGGATGGAACTCATATCCTGTACCATCGTCATTCCAATCCTCTCTGTTTTCCGGTGCAAGACCGCTCTCAGAGAACATTCTTTCTTCTTCAAGGGACGAATCTTCTTCTACAACCGGTTCTTCTGGTTCTTTATCCTCTTCTGATATTTCTTCCTGTTCATCCGCCTCTTCTTCCATATCAAGGAATTCTGGTATTTCCGGATAATCATCTTCTTCTCTTTCCAAAGAGATACAATTTTTCAGATATTCAACAGAATACGGAATGATCTCCTGTGCAAAATCAGTTACATTATTGATTGCATCACAATAATCACATTTTCTTTTTACAAAAAAAGAATTTTTAGCCTGTATGGAACCGTCTACAAGTACGAGGGACCCCATTCTTAAAGCCTCACTGTCTTTTTGTGCCTGTTCACCTAATGATTTAACCCATGGATAATCAGCTTTTACACTGGGATCATCATCACGGAGAAATACTTTCCTGTTGATACCCACCTGATAAGTACATACTCTTCCCCCGTCCTTATCAATGGGATTATAATTTGGGTCATTACAAAGGTTTCCAACAATGCAGATACGGTTGCTTCCTTCTGCCATCCATGTAAGCCAATCTTTTACACTTGCATTCGTTATTTTTTCTCTGACAGTTATCTGAACAAGGTACAGATTATCTTTCATACCAAGTTCTTTAATGCGGATGATCGATCCAGGCATACTTTTTCTTTCCAGAAGCAGCTGATTAATCTCATCTCCCGGCAAATGTCTTTCTGTCTCTGTCAGTTTGATGATTTCTGTCCTTTTGGGCTTTAGTTCAGCTATTCTCACGGTTAAAGGATGTACAAAAGAAGTAGTTCCTTCGTATGTATTCTTTTTTCCGCATTTTGCACATATAAAATTCTTGTTCGATCTGACCGTACAGAATATACCGAATACTTCGAGCATATCTCCTTTTGCCAAACAGTTTCTTTCCAGATAATCAATGATTTTTAAATCCCTTGTTCTTACGGATACAATATCCGTTCTTGGATCTCCCTTTTTATTTCCATCCGCTATCTGTGGACGTCTCATTACCAATAACTGTATATTGATCTGTACAACTTTTTTTGATTCCTTTTCCTTCGGGTCTGACCTTACTATTCTTTTAAAATCCTGTACCTGTCCATTTAAGACCACTTGATTATGAATTGCCATAATAAAAATACCTTTCTCCTACTGATAGTATGTATTTGCTTCACCGCTCAAAGCGATCATGCAGTTCTTCATTTCCAATGAAGAACTTTTTATTCCTTCTGTGTCACTGTTATTAAGATTACTTAAATATGTATTTAATGCGTTCAAACTGTCTTCTGTAAGATCCAAGATATTCTGGCGGTCTGTATTCATGCTGGCAGCAGGCATTGTCACCGTTAATTCATCTTTCGTAGCAGATACCTTGGATATTGCTTCTTCCGTACTCTGTATTTCCTTGGAGACCTCATAAGTTCCATTAGCAACACTGTCAGCCATTGCCATTCTTGTTGTCAGGACATTTTCAAGTACAGAGATCTGTTTTGATAAAAATATACTGTATTCTACTGCTGACATGGCAACGTCTGTATTATATCCGTCTTCAGGGGAAGAAGACTGGATTTTTGTACATCCTGAAAAAGTAACTGCAACAGCCAGAAACCCTGCAACGGAACATATTTTGTATAAACTTTTCACACAAAAGCCTCCTTTTTGTCTTTCTTTTAATATGTAATTTTTTCTTCAAAACAGCATTTTTTCTTACGAAAAGTTTTCTTATAAAAATCAGCCAGGATTAAAAAAAAATGACATATTAAAAATGGTAGTAAAAATACGGCATTATTTATTTTTTAAAATGCCTATAATGACATAATAAGAGGAGGAAAATATGATTATCTTAAAAGACTACGCAACAAAAACCGAGATTACTCCAAGGAAAAATAAAACAGTTGATGGTTTCTGGCCAATTGGAATTGACTATGGTTTTTCCGGGGTTAAAGGGTTTGCCCCGAACAAAGTTTTTTGCTATCCGAACTGTGCTATGAAAGTAGATGATTTTTCTTCGCTGATTGAGTCCGGTCCTAATGATATTCTTTTAAAAGATAATGAGGGCTGCTGGATCATCGGGGAAAAAGCTCTTGAAATGATCACCCCTGCAAATGCAATGAATTACGAATCTGAAATGTATGAAAGAAACAGATATTTTTCACCTGCATTCAGTGCATTAATGAAGGCTGGATTAGGAATTGCGCTCCTCTCCAACCCGGTACAGGCATATAACGGGGAACCGGTTTTTGTACAGACAGGACTTCCGCCGGAATACAAAGCTCTTGATACCCCGGATCTGAAAGACGCTATTGCAGGCGACTATGATTTCGATATCAAGATTGGAAAAAATCCATTCAGGCATTTCCAGTTCTCTGTAAACAGCAACTATGTTTTTATCATGGATCAGCCAATGGGATCTCTTTTCTCCGCGATCACGGATAATGATGGGATCCAGGGTCAGTTCGGACTGCAGGTATTAAAAGCAAAGACCCTTGTTCTCGATCCGGGATTTAAAACACTGGATGTATATGACATCTCTGCAGGAAGCGTAAATAATAAGCCGGCTACTTTTGATAATCTTGGTATGCATGAAATTTTCCAGCGTACTGTAAGTGGGTTAAAGGGAGCTAATATCACGGTTCTTGGAATGCAGAATGCGTTAAAAAAAGGATATGTAACTGTTCTTGACAAACGCCGCATGGTAAACAAAAAAGAACGTTTTGAAGACCTTCTTGAAAAAAATACAAAAGATGTATGCATGGAAGCTATGCAGAAACTGGTTTCTCTTTATAACTACATGCAGAACCATGATTACATGATTGTTACAGGAGGAACCGGAAATGCGTGGTATCCAATGATCCGGGAGTATTTCAGGAATATGGAAAACCTTACGATTTTAAGCGCAAACCGTAATGACAAGGCATTGTCAAATACTTATTCCAATGTCAGGGGCTATTATTATTCCCTTGTCAGCATGCTCCTTCACCGTTTCAAAAAATAATATTAGGAGGATATAAGCATGCAGTTAGCTTTACGGTTATATTACCCCATAGACGCTGACCTTATTGCCATAAGACTTTACGAAAAAAGGAGATTTACCAGCCTGGTCCGTGATAATGTGACCAGGCTGCTGGATAGCTCTACTCATACCCTTTCAGATCAGGATATTTACCGTGTGCCGAAAGACATAAAAAAATTTATTCGTATGCCTTCCACCCCGGTTAAAGTTAATCTGAATCTAAGGGAAGGCAGGGATGACATCATCATAGATTATCTAAATCAGATAGACTCTTCGAAAAGATGCGATACAGTAAAAGCAATCTTTAGAATGAGCTTCGATATATATCCGGATGATTATTTTCCAGTCAATATTCTTTTAAATGTAAAAAAGACAAGAACTGTTATTCCGACTGTCAGTCCAAAACCAAAAGTATCAAAAACGAAGATCCGGTCTGATAGTAAAAATTCCAAGAAAAAAGAAAAAGAGGGAAAAATTCCGTTAAAAGAAACGATCCCTCTCCAACCAGAAGTAAAACAGGAAGAAATTCCTATTGAACATCCGATATCTGATGAAGTTAAAGAAAATATTCAAAAAATCGCTGATAAAACTGAAGATATCAGACATATAGAAAATGAGGACATAGAAACGAAAACGACTCAAAGCAGTCAACCTGTTCCAGAATCAGGAACGTCTAAAATCCAAGATGATTCCAATAAAACAGACACGGACAAAGATGGAGCCGCATACGATCTGTTCTTTAAATTACTGGGTTATTGAAAGGAGAAAAAATGACAGAACACAATTATTCAAAAAAAGCGATCTATAATTCAAAGATCAAACCTCTTGTAAAAAAGATCCAGCTTGCATGTGATGAATATAAGCTTCCTATGTTCATGACATTTGCAGTTGAGAACACCCCAAACAACACTGTATATGTTAATGAAATGCATAGTGCCGCAGCTTGTGAAACCGTTCTGACTAATGACCGTCTGGTTAAACATGCTCTTATTTTAAATGATTTTGAAGTGGTTCCGGCTATACATAAACCTTTGTATGAGGAAGAGCTGGAATCACAGGAGGAAATTGAGGATGAAAAAGAAAATTTGTAAATCTTCCAGACTGGTTTTACTTTTCCTGCTTCTGGCACTTATTTCCGGATGTGGGGAATCACATGCAGATACACCGGAATTTTCTACAAGTAAAGACAGGAATACTGGTTTTGTCCCAAAAACATTCCAACAGCAGCACGAAACTGAAAACCAGAAAGCAGAAGAAATAAGCAAACAAGTGGAATCTGGCACTGCTGCAGTAGAACAACAGGCAAACGAGATTTCTTCTGAATTACAAAAATGAGAGGGACATTCCCTCTCATTTTTGTATCATAGAACTCTCTTATTATCCGACGGATCCCAGCAGGACTCCGTGTACAATACATCTCACAGAACTATTTCCTGTACATGTCGATAAAGACATAACATAGTCCGTATTTTCTATTGAATCCGTATCCATTTTTACAACCGAATTTTTCAACATATAATTAACAGCTTCGCCAAATTCTTCATTGTTCTTAAAATCCTCCCCATCTACCCCATACTGTTTCTTATCATAAGGATTAGAATTACATACAGCAAAGATTTTGTACAATAATTTATATTTTGGTGTGATGAACCAGAATACGGGATGCTCGTCCGCATATTTCTGGTCGCGGAAAGACTTTAACCCGGCAAACATAGTGCCATTATTCATATTATGTCCATACAATATGGAATGATGGTTAAGAATTCCAGATTTGCATCTGCAGTCCATAAAAATTGTACCGGGAAAGCTGTATGACCTATTGAAATCAGTGTGGAGATAATCAACATTATCTGCACTTTTTACTACAGGGTAAGAAATATCTGTTTTAGGAACATAGATCCAGCCGAGGTAATCAGGGTTCTGATCCTGCAGTTTTTCACTGTCTACATCGATAGGTGCATATTCATTTTTTACATGATCTATATTTAACATCAAAGCATCTATTTCCGGAGAATCTTCCCCATCATTTGTATAATCATCCTTCAGCCCGTCATAAAGATCACTGCTCTTTTTATAATCCATAAAGATTGGCCCATAATGGTAAATAAAGCCCGCTGCGATTAGGATGGATAGGATAACACATATGGTTCCAGCAAATTTTCTCATCATCATTCTCCCTCAAATTCATCATATATTCGTTTAATAGTTGTTTCCATATTGACACTGTGTATATATAACAGCCGACAGGAACACCTTCTGGCTTCTGCTATAACACTGCAATACATAGAATGATCTATATGGTCTGTATAAAAGACAATAATATCTGATCCGGATATGCATTCAGATGGAACTTTCATGCGTGGAGGATATTTTTTCCATTGGGGAATATACTTCTGCAGTTTGCTATGGAAATTAGGATGTCCTCCTACAATAATACCTTTAACATTTTTGTCTAGGAATTCTGCCATTTTTACGATATCCTCAGGATCTTCTTGTATTTCCAGGTTTTCTTCATATATGTAGTTTCTTAGTCCTACAAGCTCCTTCTGATCTCTTTCAGCCTCACACAACCGACTTTCTAATTGTTTATTCTGTTTTTTCAGTGTTGCTATAGTAGATAAAAGTCCTTTTATATCAGCTTCTGTTTTTTTTGTTTCCGAAATCTTTTGTTTCAGTTCACTGATTTCCTGTTCTTTTTTACAAAGCTCAGATTCCTGCTCTTTAAACAGCAGTTCATCTTTTTTTCTCTCTTCTAACTGATCTTCTGTCTGTTTCCAATGTTTCCGGTCCAGCCATTGCTGCGCATAAAAGAAAAATGATTTCCACTCTTCAAGATATCTGAGAGCTTCTTTTTTTTCAACTATTGTGATCTTTTCGGGATCATTACATAAATGCTCTTTATAATCATTTATCTTCAAAAAACTGTTTAAAAATTCTATTTCAAAATTAGTCTCTTCTGTGGCATCGTCTTCAGTAAGCCTTGTTTTTAAACACTTAAAGCAATAATATTCTTCAAGTATCCGGTCAATCTCCGATTGTTTGCACAAAGATAACTGATAAAAAAGATTCTGACAAAAACAGCGGATATCTTTATAACGCTCATCCATAAAAATATCTACTAAAATATCTGTAAATATCAGTTTCTTCATAAACGGATCTTCAAACCTGTCACGTATGGCTTTTTCTATTTTCTTTCTGATCCTGGAAGCTGTTTTTTGCTGTCTTTTTACAGAAGGTTTTCCGTAAATATTATAAAAGAGGTTAAAAATAAATAAAATGTCATCCTCAATAAATCTGTACTTTTTCTCTTTTATGAATAGATAAAGTACTGATAGGTATTCGTTTATCCGGCTATCCTCAACTCCATCAAAATAAGAGTTCATCCATGCACTGATAAAAGGTGTAAATAGGGCATTTGCATAAGTTTTATCAGTTTGGAGGTTTTCATAATCATCAGCATATATTTTAAGCTCTTTGTAGTTATTGGACAGCATTAAATAGAATTGCTGCTTTAAACTCTCATTACCCGATGTTCCTTTAAGAAGGCCATATAATATCCGATAAATCTTAAATTGATACGGATTTAGGTAATAACTGATTTCTGATCTCTGACAAGGGGTTTCCTCCATATATTGGTCAGCAGTATCTTTCCATTGTTCATACATGCTGAAGATATTTCCTGTCAGTTCTGGGTTTTTCTGAAGCGAATATGCGATCACACTAGGTAGGAAACACGATTTATCTCCTACTAAATCTTTTTCAAAATTCTGTTTAAACCGGCGCATCTGTTTGACAACATGTCCCTGTTTGGATAACAGATCAACATAAGCGTTATAAGTGTCTTTTTCATGCAGCTCTGCTATGATCCTGTTCCGTTCAGTGTTTCTTTCAGTCTCATTGTCAAAATAGCTCTCAGGGTTACTTAGGAAATTCCAAATAGACCGTGCGTGCTGCTTTATGAAATAATTCATTCTGACTTCTTCTGATAGGAAAGGATCCGGGATGTTTGTTATTAACGGCATATTGATTTTAATATCTGACATATCTGTACTCCTGTTTTGAAAAAGGCAGCAGAACATCTGCTGCCTTATAGTTATAATATTTTTGTCGCCCAAACGGAATTTGGACCAATATCGCTGGTGATAATACCGGCTTTTGTGCTATAAGCCTGTACAACCTGTCCGTTACCAATATACATGGATACATGATATACATATCCTTCTTTAGCATAAAAGATAAGGTCTCCAGGTTCAGCTTCGCTGACCGGAATCTGTGTTCCGTATTCAGCCTGGTCGCAGGCAACTCTTGGCAGATCATAACCGAAACTTGCATAAACGCTCTGTACAAAGCCGGAGCAGTCCGCCCCATTTGTAAGGCTGGTTCCGCCCCATACATATGGATTTCCGACAAACTGGAGGGCAAAATTTACAATAGAATTTCTTGCAGCATATCCATCATCCGCTTCTTTTACAGAAGTAATTGTATAATAGCAGGCTTTATTATTTTCAGGAGAGATTTTTTCCTGTGCCTGTGAAAAAGAATCTTCTGACTGCTGGGATACTTTTATGTCTGCATAACCGCCTGTTACAACAGCATCCTTTTCGATAAATCCCCTTACGTTTGCTGATTCAACAAAATACATTTTTCCTGCATCTTTTAATATATAGGCAAGACCATTTTTGCTGATTGTTCCTACTACTGAAGCATTTTCCTTGTCAATGTCATCGTAAATGTCGGCATCTTTTTTTATGATTGCATAATCTTTGCTTACAACCACTTCGTACACAGACGTTTTTGTATACGTAGTAGCCGCATTTTTACTCAAAGATACCATAGCATCTACATTCTGAAGGGCTCCATCTCTTGAAAGGATAAATTCTGCGATATCCCCAGTGAGCAGATCATCTTTTTTTACAAACCCTCTGCATTCTCCGGATTCGATATAAACAAAATCAGAGTTTTCATCTGCAAGGATATAAACCAGGGATCTGGCTGACGCTTTTCCTACGATCCTTGAAGAAGTATTCTTTTCTTCATAAACCCTGCATCCACTCTTCAGTATCGCCCTGGAACCCTCAACTTTTTTGAACCGGAAATCTTTTGCTGTAGGCTGGACAGAAACAATATGCTGGTGTGCTATCAGTTCTGAGTTTGTTGCATAAGGTGAATTTTTTATCCCTTCAGATTCGGCTGCTTTTCTTGCATCGTCTGATCCATCCATAATGTCTGTTTTGTTTTGGCCTTTTTCAGTCTCTGATTTTTCAGAATCTGTTTCTGATGGCTGCGTTTCTGGCACGGGTGTTTCTGATGGCTGCGTCTCTGCTGGTTGGGTTTCAGACGGTTGGGTTTCAGATGGTTGGGTTTCTGGCGGAGCCTCCGTTTCCGGGGCATGGGTTTCTGGTGGTTGGGTTTCCGGCGGAGTTTCTGTTTCCGGAGCCTGAGTTTCTGGCGGTTGGGTTTCTGGCGGAGCTTCTGTTTCTGGAACCTGGGTTTCTTCATTTAACGGAGCTTCATCTGCTGCAAATACAAGAGTATTAGAAGTGAGCATTGATACAGATAAAACGCCTAACATTATTAGTCTTCTTAATCTTTTTAACAACGTATTTACCTCCTACATATTTTCTCTTTTAATATGTAAGATTTTTATCAAAACAGCAATTTTTGTATTCTGGACAGCCTGCATATTATGCAAAAAGCAGAGCTGCATAGCTCTGCTTTTTCAGTCGTTTCCATGATACCACATGACATTTACACTTATATTATCGGGGTACACCCTGAGCTTAAGTGCTGTTTCAATCATTCTTTCAGCTGCTTCGTCCATGGTTTCTGTGTTCAACAGGATATCAAATAAGGCTTCCTTTCTATATGCGTAATGAATACCATCCGTTGTCATAATGACAACATCATTTTTTTTCAACTGTACAGCTGCTGTTTGGACTTCAGGTGTAGGGGAGATTCCTATTCCGTTGTACAAGCTTAATCGTTCAATAGCGGTATAATAATCTTCCTCTGAAATTCTTCCAGCATCAACAAGCTTTTGCCCTTCAGTATGGTCTTTTGTTAATTGAAGGACTTTTTCATTTCTGACTACATAAAGGCGGGTATTTCCTGCATGGGCGAATGTGAGTATACCGTTCGGCTGGATCATGGCGCATGTCATGGAAGTTGCATAATTTAGCCTTTCTGCTTCATCACCCAGTTTAAATCCGATCAATACATCGTTTGCTGACAAGAAAGCTTCTTCCATAAATAGCCTCAGATTATCTTTACATAAAGCTTCATCCTTATTATACAAACGCGATAGGATTTTCTTTACCTGATTCGAAGCAATGGCAGAAGGTCTGAACACTCCTTCTTTGGAGCCGGAACCGTCTGCAATACACGCAAACAGATTATCCCCAAATTCATCCTCGTTGATCAATATATAGTCCTCATTTACTTTCATATTAAATCCTACATTGGACCTTCCGCTATAGGATACATAATCTACCGCCATCTTCACTCCTCCTCAACAGCTTCGTTATACCCCGAAATATATTTATTTACATCATTTTCCATTTGTTCCTGATATGCCATATATAAATAAGACAGGGCATCTTTGCTTTCCAATACGGTTGTATCTGATTTCATTGTATCTATCAGAGTCCGGAGACCAGTCCATATGTCATCGTATCCTTCTTTCGCAGCCATTGTTGCTTCCGTAAAAGTTCCAGGCTTAATATCCTGTGTATCCCTGTTTTTCTCAAGATCTGATAATTCTGTATCCAACTCCTTCAGAGAAGACAGATAGGTCTCCTGATCTATTCCGGAAGAAAGATAAAGTGCAACGACATCATCAAGCTTTTCACAATATGACTTTATATCTGACATGCTTTCATACCGGGAAACTATCCATTCATCCGCAGGGATACCACCCACGATACAACCTGTCAACAAGCATGTTATTCCAATTAATGGTATTATTTTAAATATTTTTCTCATGATCCTCCAAAAAAAGGACTACAGGAAATCCCTGTAGTCCCCTGCATACGATCTTATTCTGCAGCTTCTGTCTCAGCAGTAACCTCAGTTTCAGCTTCTGTAATCTCTTCTGATTCCGCAAATTCTTCCGGAAGTTCTGTTTCGGATTTTGTCACTGCTTCTGTCTCTGCTTCATCTTTAATCTCTGCGAATCCTTTTAATAATGTCTTTCTGTCATCAGTATCTTTAAATTTTACTTTTACAGCAAGAACAATATTGTCCTGGTCAGTAGAAACCCCGAGCAGGTAACGTTCTTTGTCAATGACACCTGATACTGTTAAAAACGTCTTACCAGCGATTTTGAGTTCTTTATTTTTTCCTGTAAGATCAAGCTTTTCATTTTCTTTAAATCTTGCCAGGATATCTTCTTCACTCTCATGGTTCGGATTAACTTCTGCTGTCATCTGGACATATCCGCCGTCACTGTCAAGAGCAACCATTTCACTGTCCGCAACTTTCTTGTCATCACCATTACGTCCGTAGTATTCTTCCATTTTGGCATTTTCATCAACACCCATGGTTACCTTGTCTGCCGGAACATATTCCATTTTCAGAAAATCACTTTTCCATCCGTCTTTTGTCATCTCACCTTTAACATAAGAATAATCAGTTAAGACTGCAGAACCTTCAACAAAATCGCTTTCTGATTCGGTTTCTGTCTGTACTTCTGTTTCCGGTGCTGTTTCTTCCACTGTTTCTGTTTCACTCTCTGCTGCAGTTTCCTCAGCTGCAAAACATGGAACTGTAGTTCCCATAAGTGCAAGACTCATTCCAAGTCCAAGCATTAACTGTACTGCTTTTTTTCTCATATTATCTTCCTCCTGAAAATCATTGTTCTGCAGCTGTTTCTGCAGTTGTCTCTGCTGTTTCGGTTGCGTCAGGGTTTTCCTGTCCGTCAGCAGTAGTTTCCTGTGTTGGTACGGAAACGCTGTTTGCAGCCTCCGTATATATACTTTTGAAGTCAGCATTTTCAGCTGTACTTACCGCATAAAATTTAATTACTGCCGTATCTTTTTGAACCAATCCGACATATGTGTAATATGTAAGATTTGGTTCTGTATTAAATACAGCAAGGTACTTCATAATAGAACCATCCGCAAGAGTGACATCTTCTTGGTTTTTCACAACTCTTGTGGTGTTTCCTTCTGTTTGGGTCTCTTTTTCAATTTCGGCATCAACACTGCTGTTTTCAATCGCAAAAACATTTATTTCGTCAACAGAGGATACCATGTCTACATAAAGATCTGCACTTTCGCTTTTCACGATAGAATATCCTTTAGGGGTAGTAACCTGATATTTTCCTTCCAAAGTCCACGATTCGGCTTCCCAGAAAGGATTTTCAGATGTTGAGAACACACATTTTTTTTCAAAAGAATCTATGGTTCCGGCATCTGTATAATACAGCGTCATGATTAAAACCTGTCCGTCTACCCCAGAGCAATATGTTTTTGTCTGCGTCTGGTTGATTGTAGATGTAGCTGTTGCATAATTGTTCCCAGCAAGTTTCACATTATCTCCTGCAGTTATATTTTCAGCAGAACTGTCTTTAAGATACTGGTTCATTACATCTTCAGCAGATGATCCTTTGCTTGCGATTGAAGATACATTAAGTATGACCCCATCTCCATTTGCATAAGCCTCTTCTTGATATTGGCTTCCGGTTTCAGTATAATTATTTTTCAGTTCTTCAGTCTTTGAAGAATCAAAGGTAAAAAAACTCTGTCCAAGTATCTGAATCCCAAACTGTTGGTTCTGATAAGCATTATTGTCTGAAAGTACTTCGCCCGGAGTATATTTTATAGATTTATCTTCAGTCTCTGCTCTTGATACTTCTGGTTTATTTACGGGATCTGTATTTGACTCTGAAACCGTAATACTTCCCGAAAGTTCACCTTTCGCATCAGATGCATCCCCTGCAGTTGCCATAAATGGCATAGAAACATCAATTCTTACAAATTGTTTTGTTTCCCTGTTGATATAATAATCAATACGGGTACTTCCACAAACCACATCAGAATATCCACTCATATAGCAGTAGGCTATCAGCATTCCAATATTTTCGTCTGTATCTAAAGACAAGTGGTAGCAGGCATTATCATTAATGATGGTATCTTCTTTTTTCTCGCAGTCTTCTGAATATACCAGATTAAAAATATCCTGATAATCTCCTTCATTTTCGAGCCATTTTTGGCTCTGTGTGTATAAAAGAGAATCTTTGTCAGTATATACTCCATTACCATCTGAATCTTGTGAAATAAAAGCATCAGTTGATGAAGAAAAAGTCTGACTGATATCTTTAGATCCGGTTGAATCCTCCATTTGAAGAGCTACGTTTCCTTTGCGCCCGCTTTTTTCGATGGAAACCTGAATATCTTTTAATGAAATTTCTTTTTTTTCAGTTTCTGTCTGAACTTCTGTTTCCGTCTGTGCTTCTGTTTTTGGAACTACAGGGGTAGCTTCTGTAGTTTTTTCCGTTTGGACGTTTTTCTGCGGAGTTATGGAACATCCAGTAAGGACAGATGCCATTGATATTCCTAAACACGCTGCAGTTAGGAAATTTTTCTTAAGCAAAATTATTACCTCCTTTCTTTTCTTTCTTAATATGTAATTTTTTTTTAAAAACAGCAAAAAAGGGAAAGAGCATATACTCTTTCCCTAACATATCCGGATTAATAATTATAAGTTGCTGGTTGGAAACCGTCTGCTGACTGATTCGGAACATTATCAACATAGTCTGGAGCCGGAGGCATTTCATCTGGAAGATTATCAAATCCAGAAGGAGAGAATCCATTTTCATAAGGATAAGAATTCTCTGTTTCAAACTGTGATGATGGTGAAAATCCGTTATTTCCGGTAGGTACTCCTGTTCCATAGGAACTATTTTGTCCCTGTCCGTTCGGATTTCCAGATGGTGTTCTTGCAGGATTTCCTGCTCCATAAGCACCGTTCTGTCGTCTCTGGCTGTTTGGGTTTCCTGCAGGACTTCCATTTCTATATGAACCATTCTGTACCTGTCCATTTGGATTTCCGGTAGGTACTCCTGTTCTATAGGAACTATTCTGTCCCTGTCCGTTCGGATTTCCAGATGGTGTTCTCGCAGGATTTCCTGCTCCATAAGCACCGTTCTGTCGTCTTTGGCTGTTTGGGTTTCCTGCAGGACTCCCATTTCTATAGGAACCATTCTGCATCTGTCCATTTGGATTTCCGGTAGGTGTTCCTGTTCCATAGGAACTATTCTGTCCCTGTCCGTTCGGATTTCCAGATGGTGTTCTTGCAGGATTTCCTGTTCCATAAGCACCATTCTGTCTCTGGTTGTTTGGGTTACCTGCAGATGTTCCATTACCATAACTTTCCTGTCCATATACATTATTGTTGCCATAGTTGTTCTGATTCTGTACATAAGAATTTCCCTGATCCTGAACATTTAAACTTTTAGTTTCAGAATTCCAGTTTTTATGAACATGACTGTAAGTAAAATTGGCCCATACTTCCATATAATAATGATCTACACCCTGCTGGTCTTTGTAACATGCAAGAGGCTGTAATGGTCCATCAAACTCAACTGCGCATCCTTTTAAATATCTTCCCTGCTGTAATCCATTACCTATAAAGTCTGCCATTTTTCCAAAACAAACTACTGTAATAAAAGTGGTTTTTTCTTTTCGACCAGGACAATCAACAGCTACATTAAATCTTCCATAGCTTAATTTTGGTTTAGATTCTCCTAATGCATTCATATCTGGTGTATTTGTAGCATTAGCATCAGAACCTCTTCGGTATGTAGCATCTCCTGTTATTCTACCTGTCGCTGTGAATACGTTCATAAAAGTTCTCCTTTCGCCGGATATTTGATTTTTACTCCGGTCTTCTTAATTTTATTTTGCAATCTTAATATGTAAGATTGTCCGAGTCTTAAAAATTTTTCCACACAAAAAAAGCCCCGAAGGGCTTTTTAGCAAGCAATCTTAGAAAAGGTTTTTAATTCTGCATAAATTCTGTCAACCAGGTGACTGTTTCTTCCACCTTTACGGGCAGTTCTGATAGCCTTTTGGAGAGCGTTGTTCTCATAAATGATACGCACTTCCTTTTTCCCTCTGGTTACGGCAGTATACAGAAGGTTCTGGTCTAACATTCCAGCAGCTGTTTCCTGCAGTACGATCACAAGGTAGTCGTACTCTGATCCCTGTGATTTATGTACGGTACAGTTGTATGCCAGATCCATATCTCCATACTGTTCTCTTGGTAAAGATATCATTTCCGATCCTATTGAAATCTCCATGGACGAATCAGATAATTTTTTTATATACCCAACATCTCCATTATAGTACTGAAGAGCATAATTGTTAGACATCATCATGACACGGTCATTTAATTTATAATTACGGTAACCATACCAGATTCCGCCTTTACCAGGGTTAAAAATATTCTGGAGTATCACATTTCCATCCTTTACGCCGCAGGTTCCTTTTCTGACCGGTGCCAAAGCCTGTACTTTGTTCGGATCCCCATATTCTTCGATCATATCCTGTACGGTTGCCTTTAACACGTCCTGTGTTTCTTCAGGGGTACATTTAATGATCTTAAAATCAGCGCCTGTGGAAAGATCTTCTTCTCCGCGAATAATTTTTTTTGCATTCTGGTTTATAAGGGATTCTGCTGCCTGTCTGAATACTTCAGACAAATGACAGCGGTCAACACATCTTGAATCGATGATATCCTGAAGCACATTTCCCTGTTCAACACTCTGTAACTGATTTGTGTCACCTACCAGCATAACAAGGGCTCCATCTTCAATGGCTGCAATCAGCTTGCTGAAAGTTGACAGTCCCAGCATTGAGACTTCATCCACAACGATAACATCAGCTTTAATAGGGTCTGAAGCATCTTTATAATACTCGTTTCCATCAAAAGGCTGATATTCTATCAGCTTGTGGATAGTCTGTGCGTTTCGGTTTGTAGTTTCTTTCATTCTCTGTGCTGCACGTCCGGCTGGCGCACAGAGAGCAAATACTGGAAGTTTTCCATATAAGGAATCCCAGAGCATTTCCAGATATTTTAATAATCCGTTTACGGTAGTTGTTTTTCCTGTACCTGGATCTCCTGTCAGAAGTTTCACTCCTGTAGTTTTGAGAAGCTGAAAAGCCTGTCTCTGCTGATTACCAAATGCAAAACCTCTTTCTTCTTCAATCTTGTCTATAAACTCTGGATGAAAAGGCAGTTGCTTTTTTGTACAAAGAAGCCTTGCAAAATCATGTGCTGCCTTTTTCTCATCCCGAAGCAGATCATTCAGATAATATGCATCTGGATAATCCGGTTCATTTTTTATGAATGGATGGTTTTTCAAAGCACTTTCCACTGCATCCTTTGGAATATCTTTGAATTGCTTTGAGACTGCTTTAAAAAGCTGATTAGACGAAATGAATACATTTCCTGATCCGGATTCTCTTTTCATGCACCAGTAAAGAATAGCTGAAACTCTTTCTTCATCAAGGATATTAATTCCTCGATCGAGAGCTATCTGGTCAAGCATTTTAAAAGGGATATTGACTTCTGCAGCAACAACATATGGTTTATTAAGAATCATTTCCAAAGCATTATCAGGATATTTTTTTAAGAGTTTTATGCAGTGATCATATGTTCCATTGTATTCATTAAGGAATTTAAACAGATCTAATTCTCTTTTTAAAGCCCTGACTTTATTGAAAACTTCTGTAACTGATAAAAAATCGGCTTTTGTTTTCTCACAGATATCATTTTCAATTGAGTTGTTGACTGCTGCTACAAAAATATCTTCTCCGACAACTTTTGTGATTCTTCGGATATCAAGGGAAGATATCACTGTACTCAATTCTGCTATAAATTCGGCGGTTTCGTTTTCAGTACAGGAAGTCTCTACTATATTCCGGATATGAAGCTCTGACCCGTATTCGGTTTTACGCCATTCGCCATCAATTGCAAGCGGCATACATTTCTGCTGGAGGCAGAATTTTCCAACCACTTTTATACATCCATTTTTCAAAAGATATTCCTGGCATGTTCCTTTTGCTGGCTTTAATAAAAAAGCCGACTGTCCTTTTTCCTGATTAAAAAAGATATTTTTCCGATAAGTTCCATAAACTGTGACCATAGTTTTCTCCTGCTGTTATATTGTTTCTCTTACACATGTAATGATTCTTGGCTCAATATGTTCTTCCTTAAGTATTTCGATAGCATCATCTTTTTTCATGGCTTTCCGGTAGGGACGATTTGATGTCAGAGCATCAAAAATATCTCCGGCCCGTAAAATGTTTATGTTCTGACTTGCTTTCTTACTTTCTTGAGGAACCATATTCTTCCACTCATCCTTAACACCATGATGATATAGAACATATTCACATACCTGTAAAGAGAATCCCCTGTCTTTCAGATATAGGTATCCATAATAACTGTGCATATCTATAATAGATCTTTCTACCGAATCCAGTTTTCCGGGCTTATGTAGCAGATCATATGGAATATAGATTTTCCCAATGTCATGTATCAATGCTGCATTACAAAGTTCCTCATCCTCTTTTCCCAGATATTCGAGCATATTACGAACATAATTTTCTGTACGGATACAATGTGCAAATACCTCCTGGTCATAATCCCATATATCAGAAAGTACCCGTAGCGTATCCCAGTCATACACTTTGCCATCAACAGGAATAAATTTTTCTTGTAAAATATTAACCTTTTTGCTTGTCATAAATTTTTCTCCTTTCATCATAAATTTAATATCAAACTTAATATGTATTTTCAGATGAAAGAAAAAAATGTCCTTTTTCCCATTCTTTCATAGTTTTCGCGAAATGAAGAATTTCTCTTATGAAAAATTGCTGTTTTCAAAAATAAATGACATATTCGATACAGAGGGTCAGTTGTATCATAGACTCATCTGATTTGGGACTGTGAACTGAAGCCTGCAGTATAAAGCCATACAGAGCAGCCAGATGGCATCAATTCTGAAAAAAAAGATGTAAAAAAAGTGCTATAGAAATAGCACTTTTACATGGGTATCCGATTATGGAATTGGTTATATTAGTGGTCAAAAAAAAGGCAAATATCAAAGGCTTTTTTCGTGTTATTTAATCCCCTTTAAGCTTAAATAACACAAGATAACATTAAAAACACAGACTAAAAGGTACGAAATAACATTAAATGTATTTAGGTAATAATAACTAAAAAATAGGTGTCTTAGACATCCGGGAATGAAAATGCAACCCGAAGTTCGACGCTTGACAGATCTTTCATTATAGAATTAACTTCTCCCCCAATATAGCGGGCAGATTTGTCAATTTTTAGTAAAATTTCATCACTTAATGCTAATTTTCTCATGTAATTCCTTTCAACATTTATGCATATCGCACAAGAAAAATACTGTACTTTTGTATTTCAGACAAGCTTTTTTTTAAAGATTATCTATGAAATATGTAAAAACAGAAACACTGTTTTGATTATAAAAGTCTTTAAAATATGGCGTTTGGTCAAAAATAGGTCGTTTTCCAACTTATTAACACGTCTTAATACGAATTAACATCAAATATCATCAATGTCAAAAAATGACACATCAATCTTTGCTTCGGCAGGAAGAACTTCATCTATATAGTCTTTGAGATATAAGGCAACTTCCTGTACCTCCATCTCTTTTTTTACATAAACTTTCTCTGTAAAATCAGGAGAAGCATGTCCTAAACTTAAAGAAATAGCTTTTAAACTGACGTTATGTGAGTTTAGTACAGAAGCAAACGTTGTTCTTAATTTTCGCCATGGAATATATTGAAATCCACATTTTTCAACAACTTTTTTATAATGATTATCTTTGAAACATCTGTTATATGGCAATCCATTATCTTGACATATAATGTATCCTAAGTCATGAAAATCACTGCCTAATTCTTCTCTTAATGTTTCGTAATTTTTTCTTTGCAGAATAATCTCTTCCATAACAAAATCTGCAATAGGGACTGTTCTTTCACTATTATGTGTTTTTAACTTTTTTTCTTGTGTCAATAATGATTGTCCCGGAACGCCTTCATTTTGAATTGTGCGTCCGAGCTGATTTTTAATATACAGCTTATTGTTAAAAAAATCAATATTTTCGTATTTTACAGCTATTGTTTCAGAGATACGCAATCCGAGAGTAAGAGAAAACAGCATTGCTAGATAGATGACAGGTTCTTCTTTTTTGCATGTATATAATAATGTAGAGACTTGTTCTACCGTATATACGTTTTCTTGATCAGCTATCTTTTTATTAAAATCAATTCTTTTTTGACGGGAAGATATCTTGCTGTATAGAGCTTTATGATCTTTGATAGCAACATCAGCAAAACTGAAAGAAATATATCCCTGTAATTTTGCATAATTCAAAGAGCCGGATAATACCCCATATGCAATCCTGAGAATATCAGGAGATTTAATTTTAAATAAAGCTTCCATTAAATCTTTTTGGTTAAGATTTTTTAAAAGTTTATTTTCGAATACTGGAAGGAAATAATTATATATGATATTCCGATATGCCATAAACGTGTTATATGCAATTTCTTTAGTATCTATCATATAATAATACAGCCAGTAATCATAAAATTCTTTTGCAGTGTAATCATATGGAATAAAAGTTTCATTAAACAAACTTGCTATCGCATATTCTTTTGCTTTATACGCTTCCGCCTTTGTTTTGAAACCGCCTTGCTGATAATTTATTTCCCTGCCAGAGGAAAATGTTAATTTTACTCTATAGCAATATCTCTCCCTGTTTTTTATATATACCAAACTATCATTAAATTTCCATGATATAATTTTCCCATAGAAAAAAGTGTTACGTACAGAAGGTCGAACAATCTCTTTGGCATTCATGACTACATAGCCTCCTTTGGATTTCTTATAGAAATAGCAGGATCCATAGTTTCAGATATAGTATCTGTGATCTGTTTCTCGGCATCCATTAAACCGCAGTAAATATCAAATGTAGTGCTGACTCTTTTATGCCCTAATATTTTTGAGATTTTTTCTATAGGTACCCCATTTTCAATTAATAATGTTGCACACATATGTCGCAGCGTATGCATGGTAATTCGTGGTAAACCACAGGATTTTGTAATTGCCCGAAGTGCTGCATTAAAGGTAGCTTCACTTTTGATACTCTTTTTCCCAAGGCAGATATAACTTTTACAGTTTTTATAATTCCCTTTTTTTAAGAGCTCTTTATTTTCTCTTCTTCTTATGCTGAGTTCTTTTAAAATACAGTCTGGAACGGTAAGACATCTTTTACTGTTAATAGTTTTTGGTGGCTTAAAAGATCTTTCATTGGAAGACACGAAATGATCCTTTTGAGATTCCATATCTTCTTTTTCATATTTATAGTCACATGTATATTGCCGTTCAATAGTTACAGTTTTTTCGTTGTAACTGAAATCTGTATATTTGAGTCCAAGGATTTCTCCTGTTCGTAATCCGCAAAAAAGAGCTAATAATATCTCTAAATAGCAACTGTGGTATTGCTTTGCAGCAGCAAGAAATGTTTTTATTTGACCTTTATTATACAAATAAGTCTTTTGTGGTTTAGAATAGTATGTTTTCATTCCAGTAAGAACGCTTTCCTTAACCAACCCACTAGCTATTGCGTCTTTCAATACAATGCGTAAAACTTTGCAGGTTGTTTCGGCAGCACTCTTGCTATAACCCTTACAACTGTCAATAAGATCGTTTATGAACAAATCTGAAACATTTCCGATTAAAACATCTTTTTTTAAGTTCGGATGGATAATTTTATATATTACCCAAAAATATGCTGCTTGGTTACTGCTGTTCGAATACTTTACAACGGAATCCTGATACCAGCTATCAAGGTATTCTACAAAAGTACATGGCATATCAGTCAATTTTTTGATTTTATCAATACCCTTTTTATATTTAGCTTCTTCTTTACGGTAACTCTCTAAAGCCTCTTCTTTATTCTTAAACCCTGAAACAATATTATACTCAATAACATATGTTTTTAAATTGATTTTTTTAACAACATGACTCCATGATTCATCTCGTTTAAATACATTTCCATTTGCCAATGTTTCTTCTAGCATTGTAATCCTCCATCTAATTATTTTAACTTGCTCTTTTAAAAGATTGGATGAGAGCAGCTGTTTCAAAACAGTTGTGATCTACCCTATTGTCAGTGGGAATATCTTGGCTTTTGTCTTCCGCCTGCCACTGCTGCTCGAAATCATTTCTTTCTCCATGGGCTTCTCATACTTAACAAGTCATTTTCACCGTCTACGTTTTGTTTAGAAGAGAAAAAACCTGCTTTATTTGCTTAAGTTACATGAATAGAGATTTTTAGACTTTGGTACATGCCCTTTTATTGACACATAAACTTTATCATGTGAAACATATAGTGTCAAGAAAATCCCTATCTACTCGGCATCGTGAAATCATAGCAGATATATGAGAAGACTTAATTCTTTTTTCTGGATTATGTAAATCTATAATCAGTGAAAAAATAAAAATTTATTCTTCACTAATCCATTTATCAAAAGAAACTTTTGTTATACGATATAACTTTCCTATTTTTATAACCCTGAAAGGCGTTTTTTCTTTATAAGCCTTTTGAACAAAACTGTAAGCAGCATTTCTTCCGATTCCAAGAATTTCTTGAATATCTTCAATGTCGTAAAAATTTTCGCTTTTCATATAATTTCTCCTTTCTGTCATATTAATATTAACGGAAATCTCCAGCAGATCGCAATGAAGCTTCACTCTTATATTGTCAGATTCAGCAAAAATTTCTTTCATCTTTTGAAAAAAAACATATTAATTATGATAAAATATTTTTGAGAAAAGGAGAAAATGGTTATGGCTTACAAAAAACTAAAGATTATATGCGATGCAGATGATGTTTTGATTTCCTGTAACGAGTTTGCCCTGCAGCTGCTATCACAGTCAGACGGAAAAGACCATCAGTTATCAGAAATAACCGGATGGGGAATTTTAAAAAAAGATATTGATCAGAGGATGCAGTATTTTGATACTCCGGTATTCTATTCAAATCAGCCGGCTCTTCCAGGGGCACGGGAATTTCTGGTATCCTTAATGGAAAAAGCAGATGTTTTCATTGCTACTGCTGTATATCCTAAATTTATGGGAGAACGGATCCAGCGCATTATGGAACTTTTCCCGGAATTTCCAATGGACCATATTATTATGGGGAAAAGGAAAGACCTGTTTCATGCAGACATCATGCTTGACGACGGGATACATAATTTATTGGAATCAAACTGCAGTCTTCCAGTTCTGTTCCGACAGCCATGGAACCAGACTGCTTCAGGAATGTGTAATGTAGATAACTACGAAGATTTTTTAACTCTGGTAGATTTTATGAACGGAAATAAGAAGGCAATATCTAAGATTCCAAAGATTCTATGTATAGTTGGACCATCTGGCAGCAGGAAACAGGAACTGGCCGATATTTTATGTGCTGTAGATAACCGGTTTGCACGTATCAAAACCTGTACAACAGCTAAAGTAAAAAAAGGATCGGCTGACAGGGTTTCAAAGGAAGAATTTCATGAAATGTTATTAAGAGGTGAATTTATCGAAACTACATGGTATAGTGGGGAAAGATACGGTACTAAAAAGTATGATATAGATAATGCACTGGCAACTGGTAAAAATCCTGTAATTGTTATGGATATATCCGGATGCCTCAGTATCTACAATGCTTATCCAGGTCAATGTGAGATCATCTATGCTGACAGGGATAAAAGAGAATGTATTATGTCTATCATACAGAAACCGGCGCTCAGACGTGAACAGGTTGCTGACAGGATCGTTTCTTTTGAATTTGAAGAAAAGAATAAAGTTTTGGCTGACCACATTGTTTCCATTACTTCTGATACTTTTATGCGAGAGGAAATACAAAACATAACGACATATTTGCATATTGGGCTGTAACAAGAAAAAGGTCGGATAACCGGCCTTTTTCGTTTGAGATAATCAATTCATTTTAAGAAAAAATACATAAGGTCTTTTCTTACTTTTTCCCAATTCACACGGACTTCCGGTTTCATTACTCTCAGAATATTTTTCACAGCCTTTGCAGAACTTCCATTTATCAGAGTATAATTTGTAGTAGGAGCTTCGAACCAGTTCAGGGAACATTGCTTTCTTGTGTTTGATAACATAAATCCTTTTTCCATTTATACGGTTTTCTTTCATTTTCTTTATCACATATCCGTATGTTTCAAAAATATACATCCGTCCAGGTTTTAGAAGAAGTTTAAGTTCCAGAAGTTCTTCGTCAAATATCATTTTCCTTTCAGAGCAAGGGATGCTGTCATATCTTTTAACGGTACTGCAGCCACGAACAAAACCATCAGCATCCATACTTATATGATAAATCGGTGTAAATGGAAATCTGGTTATATAAAAAAGACCTCTATTATTATTTCTATTTGAAATAACACTGCTTAACTGTCGGTAACTTCCTGCTGAGAGAATGATACAGAATAAGATTCCACTTATCATAAGAGATCTGGACAGAAACCATGTGATTAAGAAAATCATCAAGCCCTCAAAGAGAATATACGCTGCTACTATCATATCACAAAAAATCCTTTCTTTATAAAAATAAAATGTATTTACCTCTAAAACTATTCCTAGAGCTAGAAATAGAACACAGTCGGATGCTGTATATGTAAATATTCTGGAAAAATTTATAATGGCAAATATGGTACAAATACTAAAATCAGAAGCTGATGACAGAAAGAGACAATTAATTGTCACTTGATCAAACGGCACGGAATCAGTCAACAAGATCGTGACAAAATAGATTAGCATTAAACCATACGCAAAGCAGATCCAAGGATTTTCGCTTAAAATGCAAAGAAACGCGATAATAAGCTGTAGAAAAAAAATAAAATAATCAAAATAACGAAAGTGCATTTTTCTTCCTCCTCAAAAAACTCCAATTTAATATGTCATTTTTTTGTTTTTTTGACAAAAAATATTTTTTCGTACATATTAAATATAAAAGGAATCGTTCCAGGCTAGTTTTTGGACTTTGTATTGGAGGAAATTATATGAAGTGGAAATTAGCGGCTTGCCGCATAAATAAAGGATTAAAGCAAAAAGAAGTTGCAGAGCTTATGCATACATCAAATACGACTATTGTAAATCATGAAACGGGAAAGGTTAAGCCCACTATTGCGCAGAAAAAAATGTATTCAGAAATCTATGGTGTTCCTGAGGACGATATAGACTGTGAGATTCGAAAATGAGAGATTGGAGCATCCGGGGAGAGCGGAACAAAAAATTGAAAACCCCGGAATGGACCGGAATGGAGAAAGCGGAACAAAAAGGAAGTGGATATCATATTTTCTGATAATCCACTTCTTTTGCATATTTTCTTATCTTTTGTTCGCAAGCTGAATTCCGTCTAAGAGTGAGCTATTGGCTGGCACAAGATAATAATCAATTCCATCAATAACACGTCTTTCGATGTTAGAGAGTTTTTCCAGCTCGGTTTTTAAAACAACATCTCCTGTATCAATATTTACTTTTTCAGGAACAAGATTGCTTACAGAGAATTTACAGCCCTGATACTCTTCTGCTGCCTTCTGAAGTTCTTCCTGCTTTTCATCAGTGACATTTCCGTATTCAATAATAGCATCTACCAGTTCTTTTTCAGATATTTTAACATCTTCCCCGGACAACTGCATATCAACCAAAGTTTCCTGGAAATGATCATAAATATCATTGACAGCTTCGAAAGGAACATTGTCTTCAAATGCTGACTGCAGCAGATCATGAAAACCTTCTTTCTGGCTGGATGGACTTAAAGGGATTTCCGTACCGAATAAAGCAGGAATGATCTGACCTGCTTTACCTGCCAGTTTTTCATTTTTGCTATAAAATACAGCGTGGTCAATATCAGTATGCAGTTCATCCAGTGCAGGATACAGAAACGCATAAACAGGAGCTCCCAGCATAGGTTCTGTCAGACGGTTTGAAAACTCATTTTTCGGAGAATCATATTTGATACCTGGCTTGCTTAATCCGCATGGCTGGAGAAGAACAAGCACAAATTCATAAACCTCTTCGCTGTCATTTCCATTACTGGAAGGAAGGTCATATGTGCCATAAGCAAAGAAAATACTGTAATTTTCCTCAGATGCGTAATTCTCACGGATTGTCATGGCAACCGTTTTGATCTTGTCCATATCTGCAAGGCTAGTGTCCCGAATAGGCTCAAGAAGATTTTCATTGACCTTCATATCGATTGCAGTAGTTCCAAGTTTCCCGGAAATACTTTTTTTTAGGAAATTACAATATTGACTAATCTCTGATTCGTCCATGGAGAAAAAACTCTGTGTATCCTGAAAACGGATATCATCCCTGTTGATATCAATGTAGCAGGATGCTATTTTGGTAATTGGGGTATAGTCCGTTTTTCCAATCATTCGTTTAAGAAATGCAATATCTTTTTTTGTCATAATAATCTCCTTTCAGAATAATGTTTGTTGTATATATGTTTTTTCTGGAAAGCTGTAATTCATCCAGATAACTTCCGTTACAACTCTTCCAGATTCAGCTTGATTTTTTAGCTCAATCCGATTCCACTCAGCAAGTTTTGTATCATATAGTTCAGATGCATATCCGCTTACCATGATTTTGGATTTTGAGGAAAGAATCAGGTCAAGAAGTTCTTTATGATCTTTTTCTTCCATTTCATACTTGTATTGTTTTCGGCATCGTGTACTGAGGAGGTATGGAGGATCTATGTACATGAAAACATTTTCATTATCAAATTTCTCTATAAGCTCTATCGCCGGTCTGCATTCTATCTGTGCGTCTCTCAAGCGTTCTGCAGACTGAAGTACCCAGCTAGGAAGCCTTTTCCAGTTAAGCACTGCGTAAGATTTTTCTCGTCCTTGTACATCATTTTTCCATCCGTTTTTATATTCGTTTGTCCGATATCCATGTCCCATCCAGCATTTGATAAGAAAACTGAGTGCCTTTTCATAAGGATCGGTCATCTGAATATCCGTAAATTGCTGGTCATATAAATACCTTGCATATGGAGTTGCATAGATCATAGCAGCTAATTTATCTGGATTCTTTCGTAAACAGGCAAACAGATTAACGACATCCATATCAAGATCATTGATCGTTTCGATTCTGGAAGGAGGCTTGGTAAAGAATACCGCCCCGCTTCCAAAATAAGGTTCCAGATAAGATTTATGTTCTGGTATCATTCCGCAAATTTTTTTTGCTAATCTCCATTTGCTGCCAGGATAGCGTAAGACCGAACGAAGCTCGTTACTGGACATGATAACCACCGTTGCTGATGTTATATTGATTAGTGCTTGGATATTCTGATCCTGGTCCTGGTACGTTGTAATTGTCGCCATAGCCGTTGTAATCCTGCTGGTTATTCTTCTGTTTGATAGAATTAAGATAGTTAATATAGGCCATCTGTCCCTGTGAGATTGTTTGAGGGGAATTAAGGGCTTCCCAATTTCGGATGAAGGAATCAGTTCTTTTAAGCAGTGTATAAAGATCCATATCGTTCAGATTGATAAAGGCACTTTTATCCTGCCGGTAAGAACCTCCCTGCATATAGTAGCCTCCCATACGGTTCTGCACTCGGATTCCGTGACCGTTTGAAATAGAGATATACCATGGATTATTTGATGGGGTTCCATCCGGTTTCATGGCATGTCTGGTAATAACAAACTTCTGAGCAATGGAAAAACCATTCTGATCAGGATTCCCGAAAATCTTATCAGAACTCCACTCAAACTCTAAAAAGCCAGCTTCAATTCTGGTAAGCAGGAACTGGATCTGTTCCGGAGCAAGGTTGAAAGATACGATTGTATTGTTTTGTCCTGTGCCATTTGAATAATCCTGGATTGACAGACCGATAAGGGATGTTACCTTAAACCCGTTTTCATTTGGTTCTCCTTTTGCGTGAAGCTGTGCATAATGTGTAAGTGGAGCTGGCTGAAGTTTGTCGTAAAAAGCAATCAGTTTTTTATTTGTTTGGATCTTTGCAATCTGGTTTGTCTGAATGATATTTGCTGCCATAATAGTCCTCCATTTTCTTTTATTTCTAATATGTCATTTTTTTTCGATGCTGGCTGATTTTTATAAGAAAACTTTCACACAAAAAAGCCCCCGGATTTTTGAACCGAGGGCTCGGAGGAAAAATAAGATATGAACAACACTGTATATATCTTCACAAAGATAATATGTCATTTTTTCCCAAAAACAGCAATTTTTCAACAATCCAGAGGAACATCCGTGTTATATACCACTGTACCATCAAGCCATCTGTTAGGCTGCGAAAATGTTCCTGGTTCTGTATTTTTCATGATATCCTCATAAACCCAGAGCTTGCTGTCCATATCATCAAGGAGATGCAGAACATAAGCTTCCCGTGTTTCAGGGCTTTTTACTGCACCATATTCAAGCTTTCCGTGATGGGATAATATCATGTGGATCAAGAGCTGGATACTGTTAGAGCTCTTACTTACCATGGTTGTTTCACAGGCTTCCTGTACCATGACTGCACCGAGATACAGGTGTCCATACAGATTACCTTCTTTGGTATACTCTGCGTTCCCGAGGCTATCCATTTTTAATTCACGGAGTTTTCCAATATCATGAAGGATAGCCGCTGACATCAAAAGATCTTTATTAAGACCGTATACCTCGGAAATACATTTGATGTTGGCAACGATACGGCAGATATGGTATAAAAGTCCGCGAAGATAATTATGGTGAACGGATTTGGCAGCAGACCACATACGGAAATTTTTCTCGTTCTGTTTGATCAGGTATTCCGTCACTGTTCTTAAGTCACAATCTGTTATATCAGCAATGATCTGATAGATCATCTGCATTCCAGAGGCTGTGTCAATCGGAGCATGGCGGATATAGGAAGAAGGATCCGCGCCCGGAACAGGATATGCAGACTTGATATTGATATATCCGTTTTTCATTACCAGTGTAAGATCTACTACTTTTCCTTCATAAGGGAAATCTGCAGCAGTTAACCAGCAGTTTGCAGACATTTCTGCTTCTCCGTCAGTAAAAACGACGTTGATATATACGCTCTTTCCCTGTTTCTGTTCTACGTGTTTGATAAGTACACGGTAAGTTTTACTTTCGCCTTCGTTGAGATTAAACATATAATAATTCCTTTCTTTGCAAGAAAAATTCCCGGCATTTTGCAGCCGGGAATCTGTTATTTGATCAGTCCGGTTACAAAATTAACTCCATACTGAGTCAGTGTGTCAACGCCCATAATAAGAATGCAGATAACAACACAAAAGCCAATAACGGCAACCGTTTCTTTTACAAGTGTTTTCCTGTCTGACCACACGATCTTTTTCCAGTCAGATTTTATTCCTTTAAAAAATTCTTTCATCAGAATCTCCTCCTGTTCCCTGTAAGAAATCCTTCATGTTTTCGAACCTGCATAGCAGCTTCGATCTGTTCAAGAGTTTCAAGTACGACACCTACGATAATGATAATAGATGTACCTCCAAATGAAACGTTTGCATGGAACAATCCATTGAATAGAGTTGGAATGAAGATGATCACCATAAGGGCTGTAGCACCGATTGCCACCATATGGCTGAGCACCTTTGTAAGATAATCTTCTGTTGGTTTTCCTGGGCGGATACCCGGGATACAACCGCCACCCTTCTTGAGGTTTGCTGCTACTTCCAGAGGATTAAATGAAATGGAAGTATAAAAATAAGCAAAGAAGTAAATCATTACAATATATACTATCAATCCAACTGAATATTGAGGATTGGCTGGATTAAACCAGTTGTTTTGATTTACACATTCAAGAATAATTCGACTGATACCGCTTCCGTAACCTTTTCCTGTAATTGATGCGATCAGCTGTGGAATTGATAAAATAGATGAAGCAAAGATTACAGGCATAACGTTTGCAACATTAACCTTGATCGGAATCTTGGAAGCCTGTGTTCCCATAAGCCGTCTTCCGTTCATTTTCTGTGAATACTGTACAGGCACATCCCTGTGGCCATCATTAAGGATTACTACTAATACAATAGTGGCTACAATGATTGCGATAATGATTGCAGCTGAAAGGCATCCTTTTGCGATAGTTTTATTTAATACAAAAGTTTCAAATAATGCGGAAAGGCTTCCAGGAATTCTTGAAAGGATATTGACTGCAAGAATGATAGAAATTCCATTTCCGATTCCATGTTTTTTGATCATTTCACCCATGAAGATCATAAGACCGCTGCCTCCGGTAAGGCATACAACAATGATGATTCCTCTCAAAATGGACATATTTGGGATCAATCCAGATTTTCCAAAACCATAAGCCATACAGATACTTTCAAAAAATGATAATCCGATGGCTGTCCATCTGTTAATCCATTCGATCTTCTTCCGTCCATATTCTCCATCTTTCTGATACTGTTCCAGTGCTGGTATCGCGACAGACATGAGCTGTACTACGATGGAAGCTGTGATATACGGGGTGATACCAAGAGCAAAAATTGAAAAGTTTTCAAAAGATCCACCTGTAAATGCCGAGAAAATATTAAACGCTCCATTATTATTTTGTGAGAACCACTGCTTGAAATAGGACGTATTAATTCCCGGAACTGGTAGCTGTGACCCTATCCTTACGAGAATGATCATCAGCATGGTGAATGATAGTTTTCGTCGCAGTTCCTTAATTTGGAACGCAGACTTGATTGATTTGAGCATAAAAGTTCCTCCTTTGATAAAGCAAAATATAATTGATATATTTTAACCGCATTGATATCAATGCAGAGAATTATCAGAAATACCGAGTAAATTCTTTCAGGTTATTAACAAGTATCTTTTTTGCAACTGAATCAGGTTCTTTTGTTATAGTTCCGTCTTCTTTTATGGTATAGAGTATTGGATGAATAGATTTCTGATTTTGGTGGTCCAAAATGAAAATATAAGAAGCTGTAGCTCCATAACATCCGGTGTATAAGCATACCATAGCCTGGACAGACTCTTTTCCTTTTTGGATTTCGTCAGGATCGATATAAAAAGGATTAGTCAGCAGCATGTCTTTTATTTCATCATAGAATAAAGGGTTTGTTTTTTCTTTGATAATCTCTTTTTCTTTATCGAGAAAAAAAATATTTTCTTCATGCTGGTTATCTTCAACAATCTGGTTCTGAATAGAAAGAATCAGATTTTTCTGCTTTTCTGTAAGGATGCTGTCTATGTTTTTGGCAATTTCTATCACTGCACGGTCGTTGTAATAATCCATCACAGTCAGTATTTTTGGCTTATATCCTTCATAAGTTATGGAAACCTGTTCCAGAACATCTTTGTCGATTGTCTGGTAAAACCATACATTAAATGCAAAAATAGCCGAAAGAAGGTCAGAAGGACTTATCCCTGTTGTTTCGTCTTTTTCATAAATTTCCTCATCTGAAATATCAGAAGACTTCAGCATATAAGCAGTAATAAAAGAGGACACTGCCTGTAATGCTCCCGCTGTTGCCATGACCTCAGACATTTCAGTAGTAATAGTATTTTTTTTGTAAATATTCAGCTGGGAATTGTAAGAGTTGAAATATAACTGAATAAGAAGATCGCAGTTGTTCAGCATGGAATTCATGATATCCTCTATTTCATCTTCGAAATCAGTTTCAATATCATTGAACTCTTCTTCTGTGTCTTCAGAGATATTTAATTCTTCCCTATTGTTTCCATTGTAAATATATAATTTTGACATTATAAAATCCTTTCACCTTTTTCTTTTAATATGTCATATTTTTTTTGAAATGGCATTTTTCTTATTCTCTGATTTCTACTTTTAATATGTACGATTTTTTCTTATCTGGCTGATTTTTATAAGAAAACTTTTGGAAAAGAAAAAGGATGCATACGCACCCTTTTTCCTCATAAAAGCTTCAGAATATCACTTCCGGTCACAACGACCATAAACAGCATCAAAATAACAAAACCACCGAGCGTAATACTTTCTTCCAACACTGGGTTTACTCTCTTTTTACGGATAGCTTCTATTATAAGGAAAAATAATCTTCCTCCATCTAATGCAGGAAATGGAATTAGATTCATCACACCGAGGTTAGCTGAAAGCAAAAGTCCTATATTCATCATGTTAATCCAGACATAATACCAGCCACTGCTTTTGGTTTCTTCATAGGTATCACTTACTCCTTTTATTACGCCTACAGGACCCGATATATCTTTCTTTTCGACTCTTCCGGTTACCATAAGCTTCAGACTGGATAAAGTCGTATCGATCCAATACTTGACTTCATAGCAGCTGTATTTGACAGTCTGAAGTATTCCTGGCTTCTGCCTGCAGTTATTGCTTCCGGAAATGCCGATAAGATAAGAACCGTTATTTACTTCAGGCGTAATGGTTACTTCTGATATTTTTCCGTCCCGTTCATATTTTATATCCATTATTTCTCCAGGATGAAAAGATTGATAGTTTTGGATTTCTCTCCAAAAATGAATCTGCTTTCCGTTGATGGATAAGATTTGGTCTCCTTTCTGGAGTCCGGCTTCGGCAGCAGGAGTGTTTTCTGTTACTGCCAGCAGCACCGGGACATCGTATCCGATGTTTCCTATAATTACCAATGCTATTCCAAAGGCCAGGATAAAATTAAACAATGGTCCTCCGGCAACCACTGCGATTCTTTTCCATACGGATTTACTTTGAAAGCTTCCATCTTCACTTATTTCTTCATTTGTATCATCTTCTCCCAGCATCATACAGGAACCTCCAAAAGGAAAAAGTTTCCAGGAGTAAATTGTTTCACCCCATTTATGGCTTAGCAGCCTTGGTCCCATTCCAAGAGAAAATTCCAAAACTTTTATTCCTGACAATTTTGCGAACAAAAAATGCCCGAATTCATGGAAAATGACGACAATGCTGAAAATAAAAAAACCGATTAGAATATTCAATTTACAATCTCCTTTTTTCTTTTAATATGTCATTTTTTTGAAACAATGGCTCATTTTTATAAGAAAAAAGAGACACCGTGAAAGGCGTCTCTTTGCACTGCATACAATTTTTTGTTCAGTTTTTTTCTTTCTGTGTATTTTGGTACTCCATCCCAGCTATAATTCCTGATATTTTTGTCAGTTTTTTATCCATTATTTTCCACCTGCTTCAGATTATTTTTCCTAGACAAAATATAATTATTCCAATTGCCAGTAATCCAATTCCAATCCCTATAAAGATTTTTGCAAACAGCCCCTGTTTATCCATACTGTTATATATTTTTTCCGGATCTTTCGGGTTGATAAAAAGGTACAAAGTCTGTCCTTCTTTATAGATTTTTTTACTGTTTCCAAAAGAAGATTCTCTGGTATAGATTTTTTCGTTATATTCATATTGATAAACCGGAAACCAGGAGTAAGTGGCAATATCATGAATATCAACATCTGATGATGTTCTTCTCTGTACCAATTTTATCACAGTAGCCATAACAGGCTGTGTACAACATTTCTTCTTATTTCTTTCATTCATTCCTATACCAATTCCAATAGAAAGAAACACAGTTCCAATAAATATCGGTATTCCAAGCAGCAGTATAAAAATCTGATCTTCCAATATAACTCCCCCTTAATAAGATATCTTCTTTCAGTTTAACATATCTTTTATAATATGTCGGTTTTTGAAAAAAGAAATTTTGAAAAATCTAGCCGCGCATTCTCGTGACTTCAGTCGTGAGTTAGCGGCTCCTTTAAATTCGCTGTTCCAGTAAGATTTCTTATAAAAAACAGCCATTTTCTGGAATATCTTACATATTAAAGATAAGAAATTCGAAAGGAGGAACCTTTA
>OLNY01000229.1_pt1 | contig 56678 bp, 34 predicted proteins | sample 1671981 | NCBI WGS metagenome assembly OLNY01 (sample SAMEA3136632, study PRJEB25190) | human gut metagenome | biome: human gut; feature: human-associated habitat; material: faeces | place: Austria | collected 2013
CGGCGCATCCATGATAGTCAACGATGCGACGAATCTGGACGCCAGCAATGGCAAGTATGTCTCGTACCTGTATAAAAAAGGGCTGTCGTTGGATTTCTATCTGGCGAGCAGCGAAGCGGTGTCGGATGCAGTGCTGACGCTGCGGGTTGCGGCGGAAATGGACAACATCAGCCTCTCGCCCGATAACTACACGATTGAAGTCAACGGTCAGCCGGTGATGTTTGATGCGATTGCACTGGAAAAAGGAGCAAAATTTGCAGACTGCATTGTTATTCAGAACGTCGCTTTGCAGGTCGGCGCAAACACGATTCGCCTTGTGACGAATAACAGCGTGAACCCGATGGGTGAAGGCATGGGAACGTATCAAGGCACAGCGCCGATGGTGGACTGCATCAAGCTGACGACGACGGCGGTTGTAACGTGGGATGCAAACTACAATCTGCCAATGATGTACTGATTTCGCGGAGGAGAACATGGCGCAGAAAACGAAGAAAAAGCTGATTCGCGTATGGGCAATTGTCAGCGCACTGGTGCTGATTTTGCTGACCGTCGCGACGGTGCTGACGCAGTTTGTCATGCAGGATGTGCTGGCCTCTCTGCTGGGACGCGACGTGGCGGTTTATGCCGAGGGCGTGACACCACTGTATACCACCGAATACACGAACAAGGACGAAGTCTATCAGGCGGCGAACAAACTCAACGAGCGCATCTGCGAAGAAGGCTTTGTGCTGCTCAAGAACGAGGGAAATGCGCTGCCGCTGGCATCAGGCAGCCGCATCACTGTGTTTGGCAAGAACAGTGTGAACCTTGCTTATGGCGGTTCGGGGTCGTCCGGCGGCGATAAGTCCGCAGCCATCGACCTCTATACCAGCTTGCAGAATGCGGGCTTTGCGGTCAATCCGGCGATGAAGCCCTTCTATGAGGATGATAAGCGCTCCGGCGCACGCCGCTCAGAAAATTCCACCAACTTGGATGACGGGAATACCGTGTTTTACTCCATTGGGGAAACGCCGCAGCGCTTGTATACGAAGGAAATCACGGATACCTACAAGGATTACAATGACGCGGCGCTGGTTGTGCTGACCCGCATCGGCGGCGAAGGTTTTGACCTGCCGCGTTCAATGAAGGATGTGGAAGGGGCGCGGCAGGACAGCGACCACTACCTGCAGCTTGATCAGAACGAAACGGACTTGCTGGCGGCGGTCTGCGAGGCAGGATTCAAGAAGGTTGTTGTGCTGATTAACAGTGGTTCACCGATGGAACTGGCATTTTTGACGCATCCGGATTATTATGCCTATCAGGACAAAATCGACGCAGCTATCTGGATGGGCTTCCCCGGTGCATCCGGCGTGAATGCGCTGGGACGCATCCTGAACGGCGAAGTGAATCCGTCCGGGCGCACGGTTGATACCTATGCGGTGAATTTCAAGAACAGCCCGGTGTGGCAGAACTTTGGCGATAATCTGATTACCGGCAAGGACAGCGGCGACCGGTATCTTGGGCTGGAAAACGAAAACTACTACTTTGTGGACTATGAGGAGAACATTTACGTCGGCTATCGCTATTACGAGACGCGCGGCGCGGATGACCCGGAATGGTATGCGCAGGAAGTGGTGTATCCGTTTGGCTATGGTCTGAGCTATACGACGTTTGACTGGACACTGGAAAGTGCGCCGGAAAACTTCGTCCTCAGCGATGTCAGCGACAAGATGGAAGTGACTGTGCGCGTAAAGAACACGGGCAGCGTCGCTGGCAAGGACGTTGTGCAGCTCTACGGTCATGCGCCGTATACGCCCGGCAGCGTGGAGAAGTCCGAAGTTGTTCTGCTGGACTTTGCCAAGACGCCGCTGCTTTTACCCGGCGAGGAATGCACGCTGACGCTGACCTGCGACCCGTACTATCTGGCATCCTACGACTATACGGACAAGAACGAAAACTGGGATAACTGCTTTGAACTGGATGCGGGTGACTACGCACTGTACGTCAGCAAGAATGCGCATGACCGCGTATTTGAAGTGCCGTTCACGGTGGAAGACGACATTATCATTAGCGAAGACCCGGTAACAGGCAATACCATAGAAAACCGTTACACGGACTTGGAACTGGACAGCTCTGATTACCATCTCCAGACGCTGCTTTCCCGCGAAGATTGGGAAGGCACGATGCCGGAAGCGCCCTCTGTGGATGACCGAACGGTGGATGAAGAATATCTCGAAGCGCTTCAAAACCGCGACCACAACAATGAAGAGGCGGATGCGCTCTTTGACTTGGGGCTTCCCGCAACAAATCAGACGGACATTGCGCTGGTGCTTCGCGACCTGCTGACGGATGAAAATGGGCAGAATCAGCGAGTATCGTATGATGACCCGCGCTGGGATGCGATTCTGGACAAGCTGTCTGTCGAGGACATGGTGAAAATGTGCAACATGGGCGCATTCAAAACGAATGAACTGCCCATCATTGGCAAGCCTGCCACGAACGACACAGATGGCCCGACTGGCTTCACGAACTTCATGGATCGCAGTGGCATCTACTGGAAGTGCTGCTATTACTGCGCGGAAGTCGTCATGGCTTCGACATGGAATCAGGAGCTGATGGAAGACAGCGGCGAAATGATAGGCGCAGAAGGATTGATTGGCGCGGATGGAAAGGGCAACAATCTGCCGTATTCCGGCTGGTATGCGCCCGGCGTCAATATCCACAGAAGCCCCTTCGGCGGTCGCGATTTCGAGTATTTCTCCGAAGACGGGCTGTTCAACGGCAAAATGGCGGCGGCGGAAATCCGCGGATGCGCCAGCAAGGGCGTTTACTGCTTCGTGAAGCACTTTGCGCTCAACGAACAGGAAACGCATCGTTCCTCCAACGGTTCGGGCACTTGGGTGACGGAGCAGGCAATGCGCGAATTGTACCTGCGCCCGTTTGAAATCGCGGTCAAGGAAGGGCATACCACAGCAGTGATGAGCTCCTTCAACCGCATCGGTACGCGCTGGACAGGCGGCGATTATCGTTTGCTGACTCAAATCCTTCGGAACGAATGGGGATTCCAAGGCATGGTCATCACCGATTTCAATACGACCTCCTACATGAATTTGCGGCAAATGGCATATGCAGGCGGCGACTTGAATTTGGGCAATGACATGACGCTGCCGGACGTTATTCAGCCGAACTGGTGCGACGCATCCGACCCGGTGGACATGCAGATCCTTCGCCAATGCGTGAAGAACATTCTCTACACGGTGGTCAACTCGAATGCCATGAACATCAGCGTGGCATACTATCGTCCTGCATGGTGGAAAATCACGATTTATGTGGTGGATTTCGTGGCGGTTGCGGTGATTGTGTTTACAGGGATTCGCTGTTTCCGCGGAAAAAAGGAAGAGCATAGCGCAAAGGCATAACAGCAAAGGGGCAGCAAGCAAAAGAATAGCTTGCTGCCCCGTATTGCGTTCGTCATGAAAACAAGTCTTATACTATTTCCAGATTCAACTGCGCCATCTGCTTGCGCCCTTTTCGTTCTGGCGTCCGCTCACTCCATTTAGCGTAGCGCTGCTACGCTGCATTTCGTTCCCGTTAGCCAGAACGAAAAATTCGCCGCGCATCTTGGCGCATTTTCATTTGGAAATAGTATTATGCCCATGCACCCGCTATCATAGGGGAACGTTCTACAACAAAAGTGTAGATTTTCTGACGGCAGTTGGTCATATCCGCGTCCGTATAGCTTGTGGGGAGACTGTGCCACAGCGTGTCGCGGATGATTTTTGCCATTTCAGCGCGGGTAGTTTCCTTTTCGCGCCAGTTGTTCATATTGGCGATAGCTTTACGAATGGTGCTTAGCAGCTCTTTCGCAGAGGCTTTCAGCATCTTGATTTCCTCCTTGGACAGCGTGTCCTTTTTCAGCAAATCAAAAAGCGCAAGCTGCTCTTCGTTGTCGAAGCCCTCACGGATATAACGCTCCGTTTCGATGTCCAGTTCATTGGCCAGTGCCAACAAATCGGTGAAGGACTTTTCGATGGCAGCACGATTCTGTTCGGCGTTGTAGTTGCTGATAATGGTTTGATACCGCTCGTAGTAGTCGATTCTTGTTGGATTGCGAGCCATCATTTCAGCAAGACGACCTTCAATCAGCTGCTGCAAATCCCGCAAAAGCAGATTTTGATGTTTCCGCCGCATAAATTCCGCGCGAAGCCGTTCAAAATCAATTTTGCTGATGTCAAACGTCTTATCCTTGTTATCATCGTTGATTCTTACGTCAATCGCGTCGCTGACAATATCATTGATGCGCTTCATCAGCGTGGAATTGTCGGCATGAAGGACACGTGCGTGCATCACATCGTAAATCGCGCTGATGGCATCCTTCTCCTTGCGCTCGCTGCCCAGCTGACCATGTTCGACATACTTGAACATGCGGAACAGCTCACGCGCGATGATGCCGAAGCGCTTGCGCGTATCTGCATCGCCGGAAAGTGCATCCGCACCATCTTGCACAGACTCGATTCGTGCAAAGCCGTCGCTGCAAACGGCGGTGTCCAAATTAAACGAATGCGCCAGCATCAGCTGTCGGATTTCGTCGATAACTGCACGAATCTTGCTGTACAGCTGGCTAATATCCGGCGTGGGGTCAACCGCAATTCGCCCGCCGGATGTGTAGTCTGCCAGTGCCTGCCGAAGCGCTTTCACAACGCCGATGTAGTCAATTACTAAGCCGTTCGTTTTGCCCTCGCAGACGCGATTGGCGCGGGCAATGGCCTGCATCAGCGTGTGCGCTTTCAGCGGCTTGTCCAGATACAGGCAGCTAAGGCTCTTGACATCAAAGCCGGTGAGCCACATGGCGCATACGAATACCACGCGGAAAGGATTTTCGCTGTCCTTGAACTCTTTGTCCAGCCTGCGCTCTTCCATTTTGGCGCGGTGCGGGCGAATGTCCAGCCCCCAGTTGTCGAAGGTCTGCCACTCGTTCTGCTCCTGACTGATGACAACCGCCATTTCGGTTTCTTTCATCCATGCCAACTTGCGCTGCATTTCCTGCGCTTCCTGCTGGGAAACCGTGCGCAGGCTCGCATCTAACTGGCGGATGGCATCTTGCCAGTATTCCTGCACGAAATTGTACATGCGCACGCAGGTCACTTTGTTGATGCACACGAACATCGCCTTGCCTGTGTCCCACATGTCGGTGTAGTGCTTCACAAAGTCCTTTGCGATGGCGCGCAGCCGCTTTTCGGCGGTGATGATGTGAATATCCTTCGCTAATTCCCGCTCCATTTTTGCCTGCTGGTCGGGTGTAAGGTTTTCACTGTCAAGCAAATCGGTCAGTTCGTTGGAAATATTGGGATTGGTGATTTCCAGCTGATCGGCGCGATTCTCGTAGTAGAGGGGAACCGTGGAACCGTCATCGACCGCCCGTTTGAAGTCATACACCGATATATAGCCGCCGAAGGTGCGCTCGGTGATGTTGTCGTAGGCGAACAGCGGCGTACCGGTAAAGCCGATGCGGCTGGCGGTGGGCAGCAGCTTCATCATGTTGTCGGCAAAAAGCCCGTTCTGCGTGCGGTGAGCTTCATCGCTCATGATGATGATGTCGTGATTCGGCGTGATGGGGTCGGGGTGGTCATTGTTGAATTTCTGAATCAGCGTGAAGATATAGCTGGGATTGCCCTTCAGCATCTCAACGAGCCGCGCACCGCTGGACGGGACAAACGTGCTGGATTTCATGCCGTTAAGACATCCGCAGCTCTCGAAAGTAGCGCTAATCTGCTTGTTCAGCTCGTCCCGGTCGGTCAGCACAATGATCGTCGGACTGCCCGAAAACTTGCGGCGGATTTTCTGCGCCAGAAACACCATGGAGTAGCTTTTGCCGCTGCCCTGCGTGTGCCAGAATACGCCTAACTTGCCGTCGCGCAGCTTGCGATCTCGATAGGCTTCAATGGCTTCATTCACGCCGAGATACTGGTGATTTCGTGCCAGAATTTTGGCAGTATGATTGTCGGAATGATCATAGATAATGAAGTTTTCCAGCAAATCGAGGAAAGTTTCCTTTTTGCAGATACCGCGCAGCATGGTTTCCAGACTGACAACACCCTGTTCGCCCTCATTCAGGCGTTTCCACTCGCTAAAATACTCATATTTGCTGCCCAATGTGCCGATTTTGGATTCCACGCCGTTGGAGAGCATCACAAAAGCATTGAACCAGAACAGTTGCGGGATGGTATGCTGATAATCGTGATAGTTGGTATCATAGGCTTGGCGAACATCCACGCCGAGCTTTTTGAACTCCACAAACAGCAGCGGAATGCCGTTCACAAAGCCGATAATGTCCGCACGGCGATGATACAGTGCGCCGTCAATCTTCATTTCCTTTACGGCGAGAAAGTGATCATTGGCGGGGTTGTCGAAGTCGATGAGCCGTGCCATGCGCGTTTCCATGTTGCCGTTTGGCAGGCGGAAATTGACGGGAACGCCGCCAGTGATGAGGCGGTATTTCTGCTCGTTGGTCTGCATGGGCGTGGCAGAAAAGGAGGTTTCCATGAGCGACTTGACCACGCTGTCCGCATAAGCCTCCGTCATCCAGCTGTTCAGGCGGAACAAAGCCGGACGCAGGTACTTGGTGAGCAGCACCTGATGGTAGTCTGTGCGCCCCAACGTGCTGTTTACGCCCAACGTTTCACGGTTGTGCGCATAAACCAGCTCCCAGCCCAGCTCGTCGTGGAGCAGGTCACCGGCGGCACCTTGAACAAGGACGTTTTCGGAATAGGAGTAGCTCATAATGTATACCTCGTAATTATTTTATTAGGGATTGCAAATGATCGTTGATGATGCTGGAAAACTCGGTAATATCGGAAAAGTAATTGGGATAAGCACTTCTCACAGTGTTAAATGAATTTGCGCGAACAAGTACTACATCTATGTTGCTTGCGTTTCTTTGATTTTCAAGATAGCTGTAATCTTGATTTGCTCGCTCAAATGCACTTGCCTTGTAGCTTCTTATTGACAATCTACATGTATTATAGTTTAAAACCAATAAATAGTACATTGGATGTACTGTCTTATATTCAGTCATCCCCTGATGATTTATGGCAACTGATATTCCATCAAGGAATCTTAAATAATTGTGTTGACTATTAAGTTTGCGAATCTCATTAATAATCTCATTTTCATCATCACTGGTACCGGGTACTGTTGGTTGATGCTCAATTTTTGCAATTAGCGATGATGCTAAGGCAAAAAAACGCTTTATGTCATCATCACCTTGACCGGATTTTAGTGCTTGCTTCGTAAATAAACCCATTGTTTCAACTGCAGTAGCCCAGACATGCTGAAGATGAGTGCGATATTGTATTTCAATAAGCATATGCTTATTATACTCTTCTTTTTTGTCACTATGAAATTCATATACTTTATGCAGACTTCTGTAACCTGATAATTTTGGAGTGCGTATATAATCGGATTCTCTTTTTAAAACATGTCGAACGCGCGAGTTCTCTAATAATTTCGAGTAATGATACACGTCATCAATTGAATTTACGATAAATCGGCAGCCTCCTAAATCTTGCATTTCCCACAGATTCATGCTCTGCTCGCGCTCTAATTTGCCAATAATAGAATTTAATCTTTTCAGACGTTCAGCAACAATGATTTCCGGCTTATTCTCAGCCATACGACGAAGATTCATATAGATAACATGCAGTGGATAACCGTGAGCTGCTCGCCAGTTGTCAATTATTGCGATGGCTTGCTGCTTATCTGCATCGGATAAGTTCTGTTGTTTTATGAGTTTCCCCGCTTTTTTGACTTGATTTTTTGAGTATTCAAGTACTTTCCATTTAGGCTGGATTTTTTTATCCGTGTCCATTATAACATTACCTCCATTTCGTGGTTCATTAGTCTGGGTAAAAGCCTGTCACGGGCTTCGACTGCTAAGGCAACTTTTCTATGAAGCGCTTCTATGCTCTTTTGCAATGCTTCACTATTTTGATTGTAAGTTGTTAAAAGTTTACTTGAAGGAATGAGTAGTTCAATAGAGTCTATCATCCCCTTTGTAAGAAACTTGATAGTTGAACCACTTGCACCTTTCGTTAGCACATTCATATTTCGACTGACGGCATTATACAGGAGAAACAAGTATTCAGTATTAGCTGGTGATAATACATAGGTTCGCTGATAAGCTTCAAATTTACCTCGATATAGCTTGACATTAAAGTCGCCATTACCTGCTAATATTACAGCAGAGCAATCAAAAGAATATGAAGGGGCTTTTATAGGTGCTTGTGCGCAAGTGAAAAATGGATAAGCACCATCATCACATCCGAAATTGGCATCTTTTTTGCCGGTTTTGGTTTCACATATGTCTTTTAGGCAGACTTTCATCCACCCCTCCGGCACGCCATCAACCACCTTCACACTCTCATGCCCCGGAAAGCGCAGTTCCACAAACCACTCTCTATAGAGCCGTTGTGCAGCTTCTTCCAGCAGCTTAATTTGGCGGCGGTTGTTTTCAATTAGGTCGTCATAAGCAGAAAGGATGGAGGCAATGCGGTGCTGAACAGAAATGGTAGGACATGGAACAGATAGTGGCTTTAGCATTGACATAGTCAAAAACTTGGTAGTTGAACCTGAGGAAATCGACTTAAGTAGTGCGAGTTGTTCATTTAATGCATATAAAAAATAATGAATGTCAAGCTTTCCTTTGTCAATGGACTCGATGATGTAAGTGCGTTGATAAGCATTAAACTTACCATGATAATATTTGGCAGTATAGTTGCCGCTTGCGTTGTTGCCTGCGAGTAGTACAGCTTCTGTGTCATATGCATATGTGTTAATTGCCAGTGTTTGAGGGTCACATGTAAAAAAAGGATATTGACCGTTTGGAACTGCAGCATTTGAATCAAGTTTGCCCGTTTTGATTGAAACAATTTCTTCCAACTTCTGGACTGGCCATTTCATACCCCCATCTCCTCCCAATTCCGCGAGATGGTTTCCATCAGTGCGTCGCTCTGCTGTTGCAGCGTCAGCAGTTCCGCGTGGATTTCGCGCATCCGCTCCGCAAAATCCACATCATCCGTCTGCTGTGCCTCTACACCCACATACGCGCCGGGGGTTAAACTCCAATTCTTTTTCTCAATTTCCTGCAACGTGGCAGCCTTGCAAAGACCGGGAATGTCACGGTATTCGCCGTCTCCGAATTTGTCGGTTAGCCAGCACGCTTCCTTCGCAATTGTCAGCTTCTCCTGTATGGCAGCGAGGGATTCGTCATACTGCGCCTGTATGCGCTTCTTGTCCTTGCGGGCTGCCGCGGCAACGGCATCCTTGCATTCTGCGGTGACGCTGGCTATCTCTTGCTGCAGCTGCTCGGCGCGCTGGGCGAAGGTGCAATCCGCCGCCATATCAAGCGCGGCGCAGTAGCCTGCCACCAATGCGTGGTATTTCTCTGTTTCGCCCCGATGCAGCCACACGATGGCGTTCAGGTTCTTCATCTGCCACGGACTCCACTCGTTCAGCGTGCGATCCACGGCGGTGTAGTAGTTGCGGCTGTCGATGAACAGCACTTTGTCGCGCAAGTCGAGTCTCTTGCCCTTGTCGAAGAACCATAGCGTGCAGGGCAGGCTCTTGGTATAGAAGAAGTTCGTACCAACAGACAGCATCACATCCACCGCCCCGGTGGACACCAGCTGACGGCGAATGTCTCGATCGCGCCCGTTGCTGTCGGTGGCGGATGCTGCCATGACAAAGCCCGCACGCCCGTGCTCATTCAGATAGCTGTAAAAGTAGCTAATCCACAGATAGTTGGCATTGCTGACTTCTTTGCTGGGATTCACGCTCGGCATCCCGAAGGGCAAGCGCCCAGCAGCGAAGGTACTCTCGCTCTTGACCTTGTCCACATTGAAAGGCGGATTCGCCATCACAAAGTCGCACTTGCCCTCCAGACCAAAATGGTCGTGATAGAAGCTATTCGCATCGTCCCCGGAAACGATTTGCGCATTCAGCCCATGTACTGCCATGTTCATCAGGCACAACTTGGCATTGTATTCCACCTTCTCTTGACCGTAGAAGGTCATGGCCATATTCGCGTTCACGCCGTACTGCTCAGTGAAGTCCGCAGAGGAAACGAACATGCCGCCGCTGCCGCAAGCGGGATCCAGCACAATACCGCGTTTGGGCTCGATGATGTTCACAATCATGCGCACCAGCGATTTGGGCGTGAAGAAAACGCCGTCATCCGAGGCCACCGCCGGGGCAAACTTGTTGAGAAAGTACTCATAAATGCGCCCGATGATGTCGTCCTGAATGTCGTTCAGGGCGCTGTTGTTGAAGATGCGCAGCAATTCCCACAAGAGTTCGTTCTTGAAAGACGTGTAGGTCTTGGGCAGCACGCCGCTCAGCTGAGGGCTTTCTGCTTCTATCAGCGTCATGGCGTGGTTGACCTTTTCGCCGATGTTGACTTTACCCGCTTCCAAGTTCAGCAGATATTCATAGCGTGCTTCTTCCGGCAGAAAGATAGCGCTTTTCTGCTGGAAGTCGATGGATTCCACCGGCAGTACACGCCCGTTGCGAACCGGGCGGTCTTTCATAATCTCGGCTTCCACATAGCGGAAGCGGCTATACGCATAGCGCAGGAAAATCAAGCCCAGCACGGGCATACAGTATTCCTGACTGGTCAGCTTGCTCTCTGCTCGGAGCAGGTCGGCGGATTCCCACAGCTCGCTTTCTAACTTGCGAAGGTTAATCATGGTGCATGTCCTCCAGTATATCACACACAGTGCGACCACACATGATGCGGCACTAACTCTATTATACCTCTTGAAGTGCATTCAGGTCAATTGTTAAATCAGCTTCGCCTTGCTTTTTGCATGAAATTTGCAAGGTGCCTACAGAAGCTCTTATCGCTTGATATGAATGAGTGGCCAAATGGAAAAGAACAAATTTTCAAAATGTACAGTATCATCTTTAGCGACTGCAAGGAGCAAAGCACACAAAAGCTGTATTCCGAGTTCCTTGCACGGAATGGAAATAATCAATCATTGAAAAAAGAACAGAATGCTGCCGATGAAACTGAAAAGACTGAGCAAAATGGCGAGGAAAATTTATTGCTGCCGCAGTCAGCAGTAGATTCGGAATCGGGAGCATTATTTTCCGAAAAAACAATGTGCAAGGACAGTGAATGTGAGAATAAGCAGGATGAAGTAGCTGCTACTGCGGCTGAAGAAAATAATGCACACCAAAGACAAGCTGGAAAACTGTCCGATGGTGTTGCATTGGCTGAAGCACTATTGGCATGGACTTCTGAGCAAAAGAAGAAAATGCAAAGTCAAGCAGAGCAGATTGCGGAACTAACATATGAGCTAAAAAAGAAGCAAACAGTGCTTGAAAATCAAGCTGCGCAGATTGCAGAGCTGAAAGAACGTACTGAAAAGCTGCTTGCGATAAAAATCAATCTTGAATCGGTCATTGAGACGGCTAAATCCGAAAACGAAAATCTAAAAACAGCGAAAGAAAAAGCGGAAAATACCATTGCACAGGTTCAACAGATGGCAGGAAACTCTGCAAAACAGGAGCTGGAAGGCTTTAAGGCAAAGCTGTCATCAGAAATGTCATATGCAATTAAGTGCTATCAGGACGGCTGTGCAGAGGATGAAAAGGCGGAGATTTATGGAGCTTTGCTTGAAGAAATGATTGATGTTCTCGCAAACAATGGTACCAATCAAGGGATTTACGCCGGAGGGCATTTATTTGAACTGCGAAATTGATGAAGATATGATCGTCCACATTGATATTCATAGTGACTATGCACAGCGTATGGGAGTCAGCGATACAATCAATCAGCTTGCATTCACCTATAAGATATAACAAGGAGGTTTTGAAGATGAATAGTAATATTACGCTGAAAAGCAATATTTATATCAACAAAACCTGTAAGCGTGATGATCAGGATTTCATATATCATATTCTTGATTTTCGCGTATTGAAACGTTATGCTGGAGATAGCATCCCCAAAACGTCTACTCAAAAGATGATTCTTGAACAGGGCGCTCCTGACTGTGTCTATGAGCATGGAACTATGTCGTGGGGAGTGCCAGTGGGGAGTGAACGATTTGTTTGCCGCTGCGAAGAGTATGGCTGCTCAATGTATGCCACATGCCAAAATCTTCCGAACTATGAGCGAATAGAGCGTAAGACGGAAGAAACATTGGACACTGCTAAAGCCGATGAAAAAAGGAATACACCTGCACAGCATGAGGATTCAATAAGCATTCAGCAAGTCGAAATGAAGTCTCAGAGCGACTGTGCAAAGATTGCAGAGCCAGAGAGGATGAACGCACCTGCAGCAAGCAAACCGGAAATGCAGGTAACGCCAATCAAGACCATTGAAACGGTTGCAGAAACAGATACGGCGATACCAGTTAAAATGGATGACGTACCCAACATGCGAATTGTTGAACAAGCCCAAATCATTGATGCTGATTCGGATACTCGCATTTGGGTAAATGCTGGGCCGGGTACAGGAAAAACATATACGGTCATTCAAAGGCTGAAAAAACTGTTGCAGGAAGATTATGAGGGCGCTATTGTTGTCCTCTGCTTCTCAAAGAACGCAGTACAGGTAATTCGCGACCGGCTGTGCGATGCACTTGGTTATCAGGCTGCTCAATTTCTGGATGATAAGCGCCTTGATATTCGTACTTTTGATTCATTTGCGACATATGTGCTGGCGGATGAGTTGAATCCAAAGTGGGATTACAATACCCGAATTGAAGAATTTATCAAAATGCTGCAACGGAATCCGGGCGTGCTTGATGAAATGCTGCATTATGTTATTGTTGATGAAATTCAGGATACGGTGGGTGTTCGAGCCAGAATGCTGCTAAAAATTCTGGATGAAGTGAATTGCGGCGTGCTTCTTCTGGGCGACCGGTGTCAGGCAATTTTTGATTGGACAAGCAAACAAAATCATGATATGTCATTTGTTGACCTTGCAGCGGAGCTTCAAAAACGGCAATTCACGCAGTATGAACTTGTTGGCAATAAACGACAGACGAAGGAGCTCGCTGAAAAAGGACAGGAAATCCGTGAAGCAATGCTGTCTGATGATGAAACAGCACAGCGGACAGCAATTGACGATTTCAAAACATGGGCAAGTTCAAAATGGAAAAGCTATCATATTAAAGAATTACCCGAACAGCTCCGTGGCGCAGGAGACTTAATACTGTGTAAAACAAACGGGGAAGCTGCGCACATTAGTCAAGTTCTGTTTGAAACTGTAAACGTTCCGCATGTGCTGAAACAGGCACTCAGTCATAAATCGCTTGCACCGTGGATTGCGAAAGTCTTGCACGGAAGCGCGGGAGATATTCTGGAAAAAAGCTGCTTTATGAAAAATGCAGAAAGCTATGGGATAGCTGAAGCAGAGGAAAAATGGCATGTTCTCAAAGCTATGGATGATCATCCTCATGCACCGGCTCTGTACATTCCAGAAGTGTTATCGAAGCTTTCGCACATGGAAGGATTGCCGGATATTTGCTTGAACAGCGCTGACAATAGTGTAATTGTATCAACGGTACATCGTGCGAAAGGCAGCGAAGCCGAGCATGTTTATTGGGTGGATTCACCATATGTTTACAAGAATCGGGAAGAACAAGAAGAAAATATAGCTGATGCGGTGAAAGCAGCCTATGTTGCAATCACAAGAGCGAAAGAAGATGTTCATATGCTAAAATTCGATGATAAATTCCGCATGAAGTGTATCCAAAATAATCGTTGGATTCAGACAAACTATCCAAGTAATAAGAGACCTACGAGTTCTACATCCACTATCAAGGCGGCAAAGTCTATGTACTGTAAGGGAATTGCAATGGCGGCTGGTGATGTTTGCCCTGATTCGTTTGCAGATAAGGAATATGCTGAAACTGCTCAATCAGTTCTTGCAAACATGGAGCCGGGAATGTCTGTTGACTTATACCCGAACGAAACAGAGCACTGCTTTGATATTTATTTTGATGGGCAGCAAATTGGCAGAACGTCAGCGGCGTTTACTGATGCTCTTTTTGCTGGCTTTGAGGCAACAAATCACAACAAGTACTGGCCGAAAAGCATTAGGGATGCTTATATTGCTGCCGTAACGACGGAGATATCAACAGGTTCTCCCAATGTTGCTGAAGAATACAGCAAAGCAGGCTGCTGGCTTGGAATTGAGCTGGGTGGCTTTCCGATTCTCGAATGGTATTAATGCTATTGCCTGATTTATGGAAAATATCTACTGGTACCTTTCAGAATTGGAAGCTTGTAAAGCATGGAGGGAAAAGGCATGGCATATGAAGCATACTATGCAGCCAGAGATAAAATTTTTGACTTTATTAACAGGGATGCCTTCGGCCCTGTCTGCGTAGATGAAGTGCTGCATGAACCGCCGCTGGATACCTATGTATGCGGGATTCTATGGCCCAAACGATCGCAGGAATTGCCAGATGGTATTCCGAGTGACCAGCAGCATACAGAGGTGAAAGAGAAAACATCTGACTTTGATTTCGGTGGAGAAATCGACGAAGAACAATCGGACATTATTCGCGAAGCCAATCAATTTAGACCTTCTGTTATGGCTATTTCCTTTGCATTGCCGAATCAGACAAGTGAGCTTAAGTTTTCATTTAGCGCGGGGCAATATGTACATCACGATATTCCTGTCAAAGGGAAAGACTATATGCTGCATGAATACAGCCGTGTGTCTCTTACAACAGGAAGCCGCTCTCTTCTTTTACGCAAAAATATCAGCAAGCAGGAACTTTTTGATGGCAAGGTGCTCCTTCAGCTTGTGCGTAGAAAAGAAATTGACGAGAATACAACGCTATGGACAATATCGTTTGAGAATGCCAAAACGGCATCGAAGAAAGAGATTGACCAAAACACAGCAGCGCTGTTTCAATGTCAGCTTGTTTTGCATGGGGATTTTAGACCTATTGATAATTCGGGAAGGAGCAGCAATAACCCGGAACGCAGGAAACAGGATTTTTTGTATCGAAAAACGCATAGCTATGCAGTAGGGCATGGATGCTCAGCAACATGGGAGGCAAATGCAGTATGTGTGAATGAAATCCGTAGTACATTCTTGCCCCGAGCTGCTGTTTCGCAAATGATTGCAGTTACGGATAACAGCTTGAAGTGTTTCCGAATGTCATCTTGGACAAATGAAAAGAAAGAGAAAAGCCTCGTTGAAATGTCAATATATCTGCAAAAATATGCAGCCTGGTCGGAAAATCTGCAAAAACAGTGTGATAAGGTAACTGATGTCTATCAAACGACAGCGCAGGATATTCTTTCACAGATTGCTGAATGTCAAGAACGCTTGCATGAGGGGATTGAACTGCTGCGAACGAATGAAGTGGCATGGCAAGCTTTCTGCTTTATGAACAAAGCGATGATGCGCCAGTCAGCTAAGAAACGCCATCAATCAGAACAGACGGCATCGTGGTACCCATTTCAGCTATGTTATGTCGTAATGTGCATCCCAGACATTGTGAACTTAAAATCCAAATGGCGCAATAAAGTGGACTTGCTTTGGTTTCCAACTGGCGGCGGTAAAACGGAAGCTTACTTAGGTGTTGCTGCATTTACTATCTTCTATCGCCGCTTGATCCGTGGAGAGCAAGGACGCGGTGTGACAGTACTCATGCGATATACACTCCGGATGCTAACTGCACAGCAATTTGAACGTGCGGCAGCGCTGATTTGCGAGTGTGAGCTGATTCGACGTCAAGAAAAACTAGCTGGCGGGGAAATTTCAATTGGCTTATGGGTTGGAAGCGATGTGACACCAAATCATGTAATTTCAGACAGAGATGAAGTGGAAACTGCAGCAACGATTCTCGAAAAGCTGAAGCAAAATATGATTGATGAGGTAAAATCTTCTCCAGTGCAACTTTCGGCTTGCCCGTATTGCAATACACCGCTGCTGCCAGGCAATGCATATGAAATTAAAAACAAACAATTTATGGCGCATTGCCCTAATAACCAATGTCCGTTCCATGATAATTTGCCCGTTGTAACGGTGGATGATGATATTTATGATCGCAGACCAACGCTGCTGATAGGGACAATTGATAAATTTGCACGCTTAGCATGGGAAGAAAAGACAGGAGCAATTTTTGCTGAAGATGGCATTGGCTATCCACCAGAGCTGTTAATTCAAGACGAGCTGCATTTGATTTCTGGCCCGTTGGGTTCGATTAGCGGCTTATATGAAATCGCTATTGAGAAACTCTGTACGAAAAATGGCAGTCAGCCGAAAATTCTTGCATCGACAGCGACACTATGCAATGCAAGTGAACAGATTCAAGCACTATATGGCAGAAAACCTTTTCAATTTCCACCGTCGGGATTCAGTGCTGATGATTCATTTTTTGCGCGAACAGCGACAAAGGAAGAGCGGCCGGAAAGAATGTACATGGGATTTTGTGAGACAGGGGGAAGTTTGCCTGATGCAGTCGTGAGAACGTTTGGCGTTGTAAAATTCGCACTTCAATATCTGATTAAATCCGGTACTGATGAGCAGGTTGTTGATCAGTTTTGGACAAATGTTGGTTACTTTAACTCCCTTAAAGACTTGGGTTCAGCGGATACGTTAATCATTGATCGTGTCTGCGCCTATGCCGAGGGCTTGCGCAAGCATAAGTTTATAAAAGAAGCCAATGAGGTCGGAATGGAACCAATATCCAAAGAATATGAATACGGTGAACTTACGAGCAGGAAGAGTACACGTGAGATTACTGCGATACGTAATCAGCTGGATCAATGGCATTATCCAAGTACAGCTGCATTAAACTACGTGCTTTCAAGCAATATGCTTTCCGTGGGTATTGACATCAATCGACTGGGGCTTATGACGGTTTATGGCCAACCAAAGGCAACAGCAGAATATATTCAGGCAACAAGTCGTGTTGGACGTTCCAATCCGGGTATGGTGATTGTGCTTCTGCACATGTTGCGCAGCAGAGACAAAAGTCACTATGAACAATTCCAAACGTATCATCAAGCGCTGAATAAAATGGTCGAGCCGACCAGCGTTACGCCGTATGCGTGCAGAACGATGGATAAGGCACTTCATGCGGTGTTTGTAATTTTGATACGCCACCAGTGCCCGGAATTTCGCTCCAATCGAGCAGCAGCCATGTTTCGACAAAACAATGCGAGCGTTCAGCGGATTAAGCAGGAGCTCATTGAAATGATAAAAGTGAGATCAGCCGAAACTGTAGAGTATGCTGAAGCGATTCTTGATGACTTTATTGAGCTGTGGCATGAAGCAGCAGTGAATCGAAGTGCGCATTTTCAATACCAACTGCTAAATAAATCGGAAAATGATACAGACGCACTGCTTATTCCTGCAGAACGCAGTGGAAATGCAATTTTTCCGCCAACAATGAATTCCATGCGCAATGTTGATACACAATCCGGCGTTTTTTTGAAGGGCAGAGATAAGTATGAGAAAGTCAATTAGAAATGTAGGCAAGGAGTTAGGCGAACTGCGAACTTCGCAGCTAATAACTTCTTATGGTGTGGGGACAATAGTCGATTTCAAAGAAGAAACCGCTATTATTGGTGGAGCTGATGACTGGAAACCGGCGGATGAAGATGACCCACGAATCTTACACTGTCACAGCTTGGAAAAGGTGCTACAGCGTGCTTACTTCGTAAAGCCTAAGTATGATAAGAAAAATCGAGCAATCTATGAGAAATCGTATAGTCGTGACATTCGTGCATATCGTTTCCCTGAAATTTTGTATTGTCCAGCATGTACATATCTGTGGAAGGACAAGCAGCTTGCTGGCTTGCAGAAAGGCGAACTGCGCTGTCCAGAATGCAACCATAGATTGGTTCCTTCACGTTTTATTGTTGCATGCCGTCATGGTCATATCGACGACTTTCCGTATTCACGATGGGTTCACCGAGGTGCCGCGTGTGAAAAAAATCAGGGAGGGGAACCTGAACGATTAAAGCTGTTCAATATTAATGGGCGAACAAACTTGGGCAGCCTGATGGTATCCTGTGAACTGTGTGGAAAAACACGCAGTATGCAAGAAGCGTTCGTTCCAGGGGCATTAGCAGCCGTGTATAAATGCGCTGGTCGCCAACCGTGGTTGGAACACGACGCTGATTCGCCATGCACAGAGAATGCTGTTGCTCGAATGAGAACATCCGCTGGTGTCTATATGCCCGTAAATATTAGCGCGCTGAACATTCCACCGTGGAGTACACAGGTCAACATAATTCTATTTCGACATCTCGATGCGATGGAAGGAAAGAGTGATGAAGCGCTGCAATCCTATATAGAACGAAAAATCCGCCCGTATCTTCCGAAAATCTCAAACAAACAGATTCTGGATGCTTACCGCGTGCTGTGCACAGAACAGAACAAGCCGCATCCTGCGTCGCTCAGAGAACTATATGAGGAAGAATACCGCGCACTTTGTGAAGAAACGGAAGATGAAAATGCGGATTTCAGTTCCAGACGAATTTCTCCTCCGAAAAAGTATCATATGCTGCTGGATAGTGTCACGGCAGTTGATTGCCTGACAGAAATTGTGACAATGGTTGGATTTACACGTTTGCAAGGCTGGGATGGAGACATGAATAGCCCTTGCTTAGCACCAATTTTTTCACGAAAGCAGCAACAATGGCTTCCGGCAATTGATATGCATGGTGAGGGAATTTTTATTCGGTTAAATGAAGAGAAAGTTTCAGATTGGGAAAAGCAAAACCAGCATATCTACCATTTAATGATGGAGCGGATTCAAGAAAACAAAATCCACTGTGAAAATGCTTCGCCAAGGTATGTGCTGCTTCATACTTTTTCGCACTTATTGATTCGTTCGCTTGCAAAAATGTGCGGTTATCAATCGGCATCACTGAAAGAAAGAATTTATTCAACATATCCCAGCGGCGAGAATATGGCAGGGATTTTAATTTACACAGCTTCTTCTGATGTGGAGGGCAGCCTTGGCGGTCTTGTTGCGCAGGCTAAATCGGAGCATTTGGAGAAGATAATTGATGACTTGCTTGATGAGGCGGAATGGTGCTCTGGCGACCCGCTTTGCATGACATCAACGGGTATCAATGGACAGGGGTTATATGGGCTTAACTATGCCGCATGCCATCAATGCACATTATTGCCTGAGACTTCTTGTGCTATGCGCAATCTTCTGCTTGACAGGGCTGCGCTGATTGGGAGGACAGAAGATGGCACGGTTGGGTTCTTTATATTATAAGGCGGGCTTTTGCATTTCAAGCGACGAGAGCATTCTCCATAAAATTCGACATTTCACCTTGCCGAATGTCTGTAAGTGTGGTAAAATACACACGACGTAACGAATTATGCCATTTTAGGCGATGCTATCAGCAAGGGGGGCACACCATGATTATTAAGTGCAAGATGTGCGGCGGGGACATTGACTTCATTCCGGGGGCGACGTACGGGACGTGCGAGTACTGCGGCAGCACGTCGACGATTCCGCAGGCGGAGGACGAGAACAAGCTGAACCGCTACAACCGCGCGAATCATTTCCGGCGGCAGTGCGAGTTCGACAAGGCGGTTGCGGCGTACGAGAAAATTCTGGAGCAGGACGACACGGATGCCGAGGCGCACTGGGGCGCGGTCATCAGCCGATTCGGCATTGAGTACGTTGAAGATCCGGCAACGCATCAGCGAATCCCAACGTGCCATCGCGTGCAGGTGGCGTCGATTCTGACGGACGAGGATTATCTCGCGGCGGTGGAGAACGCGCCGGATGAGGAGAGCTGCCGCATCTATCAGGAGGAAGCGGCGCGGATTGCAGAAATCCAGAAGGGGATTCTGGCAATTTCCGCCAACGAGAAGCCGTATGACGTGTTCATCTGCTACAAGGAGACGGACGAGAACGGTCAGCGGACGCGCGACAGCCAATGGGCGCAGGATGTCTATTATGGGCTGACCGAGCAGGGCTTGAAGGTGTTCTTCAGCCGCATCACGCTGGAGGACAAGCTTGGGCAGCAGTACGAGCCATACATCTTCGCGGCGCTAAACAGCGCGAAGGTGATGGTCGTTATCGGCAGCCGTCCGGAGTACTTTAACGCCGTGTGGGTGAAAAACGAGTGGAGCCGCTATCTGTCGCTGATGAAGCACGACCACAAGCGGCTGCTGATTCCGTGCTATCGGGATATGGATCCGTACGACCTGCCGGAAGAACTGTCGATGCTGCAAAGTCAGGACATGAGCAAAATCGGCTTCATGCAGGACTTGCTGCGCGGGGTGCAGAAGGTGATGCAGCAGCCGACGAGCGCGCCGCAGGTGGTGCGCGTGGAGACTGCAACGGCGGAAACCAATGCGCCGGGTGTGACGAGCCTGCTCAAGCGTGCCGCGCTGTTCCTGGAGGACGGCGACACCGCGAGTGCGCGCGAATACTACGACCGCGTGCTGGACATTGACCCGGAGTGCGCCGAAGCCTACATGGGCAAGGTGTGCGCTGAAACGGGCTGTCGCAAGGAAAGCGACCTTGGCGCGCTGAATTACTGCGTGGACATGCGCGGCGACTGGCAGAAGGCGGTTCGCTTTGCGTCGGCGGCACAGAAGCAGAAATACGAGGGCTATATGGCGAGCGTGCGGGCGCGGGTGGAGGAGCACTGCCACGAATTGGCGATTGACTGCGCCTGTGCGGTAGCAGTCGGGCGCGGCAGCCGTGCGAAGATGGACGACGCGCTGAAGGCTTACCGGGCGAATTGCCTGACGGAAGGCAGCGAATCCACCGATTACAGCGCGGAGGAGAATGCGTCGTGGCACTTGGCGGGTTACCAGAGCATCCGGAACACGCTGGCGCAGATGATAGCGGACAACGACCCGCGCGACGTGACCGAAGGCATGCTGAAAGTCGCGGCGGCGATGTTTGGGCAAATCAAGGGAGAAGAAGCGCGCGCCCAGCAGTGCCTTGCGCTGGCGGAACAGGCGCGGCAGAAAGCGATTTACGAAAAGGCAAGCCGGAGAAGAATGGAAATCGGAATGCCCGACTTGATGGATGCGGCGGATTTGGAAGCGTGCGCCAAGCAGTTTGAGCAGATTCCGGGCTACAAGGACGCGAAGCAGCAGGCGGAGCAGTGCTTGCAGGACGCGGAGAATGTTCGCAAAACCGTCTACAATGATGCTGTGGAGGCAATGCAGGAAGCTGAAAAAGGAAACTTCAGCTTCAAGTGGGAAAAGGCAATTAGGATGCTGGCACGCGAGGGGCTGAACGGCTACCGCGACGTGGAGGAGTTGCGGAAGCAAGCCGAGCAGCGGCGTAAGGAGTGCGAGAACGCGGAAGAGAAGCAGCGGCAGGAAAGCGAACGCAAGATGAAAACGATGACGATTGCGGCGGCTGTGCTGGTGGTGGTTGCGTGCATCGTGGGCTGGTTTGTGGTGACGCGGGTTATACCGGATAATAAGTACCAGCGGGCGGTGACACTGCGCGAAAATAGGCAGTATGATGATGCAATTGCAGCGTTTGCAGAGTTGGGGGATTATAGCGACGCTGCGGCGCAAATTACGGAAACGAAATACCAGCAAGCAGTGTCCTTACGCGAAGAGGGGGAATATGAATCTGCGATTGCTGCGTTTGCATCATTGAATGACTACCGTGATGCGAAAACGCAAATTGGGGAGATGAAGCAGGAAAAGTATCAACAGGCAGTGACGCTGCGCGAGAATGGGCAGTATGACGAAGCAATTGCTGTATTTACGGAACTGTGGGGCTACAGTAATTCAACGGCGCAGATTACGGAAACGAAGTACCAGAAGGCAGTGGCGTTGCGCGAGAATGGAAAGTATGACGATGCGATTGCTGCATTTGCGGAATTGGGAAATTACAGTGACGCGGCGACGCAGATTACCGAAACGAAGTACCAGCAAGCGAACAATCTAAACGCTGCGGCACGATATGATGAAGCATATGCCATTTATGTGACGCTTACCGGCTACAAAGACGTTGACAAACTGCTGGCAGAAGATGACAATATGATAGCAGCAGCAGCACGCGACGCGAAGTTTGCTGTCGGCAATTACGTCACTTTCGGAACGTACCCGCAGACAAAAGCAGGAAACGACGCAACGCCGATTGAGTGGCTTGTGCTGGCGCGGGATGGCAACAAGGCACTGCTGATTAGCCGCTACGGGCTGGATGCACAGCCGTATAACATAGTCTATACAGATGTTACATGGGAGAATTGCACCCTGCGGACATGGCTGAACTGGACGTTCTATAACAAGGCGTTCAGCAGTGCTGAACAGTCGGCAATTCTGACAACGAACGTGGACAATAGCAAGAAACAGTGTTATAGCGGATATAGCACAGACGGCGGCAATAACACGCAGGACAAGGTGTTCCTGCTGAGTTACGCGGAAGCCAACAAGTATTTTGGCGTAACGTATGACAACAGCAGCAACACGAAGTCGCGTGTAGCACCGACGGCGTATGCGATTGCACATGGAGGATGGACAAGCTCTTCCAATAAGACTGCTGACAGCACTTATGCTGGGCGGTGGTGGCTGCGGTCGCCCGGCCGCAGGCAGAGCAATGCCGCGAGCGTGTTCGCCGACGGTTCTCTCCTCGACCTCAGTGTCGGCAGTGGCTCCGCTTCTGTCCGCCCCGCTTTATGGGTGAACATTGAAATGAATGTATTCAAATGACCGAGCAATAAACCACGTCTAATTATAATTAAAAATGGGGAGAGCGCAACAGAAAATGTCTGCGTTCTCCCCGCAAGGTGAAAGAAAACAAAACGACCGAAATTTGGAGGAAACAACCGATGAATCAAAATGAACACTACGAGGAACTTTTTCAAAATTTTGACAAGGCGGACGCTTTTGATAAGATTGCGGAACTGTTTTACAATAGGAATTTTTCAAGTGCATCAAAGTCTGAAATTGAACTGCTTATGTTTCACTTCTACATGAAAGCCATGATAGAAGCGAACAAAAAGGATGATGGAACAATTGATTATGCCCAATGTTCTGACTACGAAATCTCGAAGCAGTTGGGAATAACGCAGGAGAAAGTTAGAGGGCTAAAGATTAAAAAGCAGGCGCGTTATCCTGAAGCATTTGACTGGCAGAAATCCTTGATGAGCATCAAGGATAACATTCGCTTAGATGATAATGCAAAGCGCATTATCATTCCGATTCCAGACCCGAATCTGAATGCAGAAATCCGCAACTTTATTTCTGAACATGGCGGCTATATTGATTTTGAATCTGGGAAAGACCATATCCGGATAAGGGTTGAATATTACCTGCTGCTTATGTATGAAACCCTTAATATAGAAGATAAAAAGAAGTTCAAGAAGGAAATAAAAAAGGAATTGCATGATAAAAACAAACAAGAAAATGAACTGGATGTTATTGATAAAAAGCAAATGATAATGGAACTAATTAAATTAGGGCTGAAAGCTGCTGATGGCGTAATATATCCACTGAAATTGTCAAATCCGTTGGCTATGATTTTTCATGGGTTGGTTCAGGGACTATAAGAATAAATCTGCTTTATTTATGAATTTTAACAAATCTTTTTTGCGGCGCTTCCCCTCACCCCCGGAAGCCGCCGCGTTTTTGTCGCATCCGGGCATAAAAAGTCGCAAAGCCCCCTGTAACCACTTGCAAAGCGGGTACACATGCAGTATAATCAAAGTGGAATGATTTCCTTTCACATGCGCAATTTCCAGCATGAGGAATGAGATAGAGGAGGAACTGCCGTTATGAGTAAATTCGTTATTGCCTGCCCCGTCTGCCACCAGTATGTGCAGGCCAGCACGGGTCTGTTCGCAAGCCGCCGCGTCCGCTGCGCGTGCGGCAATATCATTGATGTCAAAACCGAAAGGTTAGCTAGCCGCAAGTGCCCGTCCTGCGGCAATCAGGTCGTTTTCGACCAAGCCGACGGGGTGGATGCCCGCTGCCCGGTGTGCCAGTCGGCGCTGATGGTGGGGGAAGCCGTGTCGTTCCGCTGCCATCGGTGCGGCTGCCAGCTGAACGCGGACAGCACGGTGGATGAGGTGGACTGCCCCGTCTGCGGTGCGGTGAACGACGTACAGGCGGAGGTGAAGAAGGCGCAGGTGCGTGCGGAGGGCATTCCGGCGGTCATCCGCTATGAGGGCGACAATCAGACGATTGTGTGGAAGCACCCGCTGACGGATTTCACCACGGGAATGCAGCTGATTGTGCACGAAAGTCAGGAAGCCGTGTTCTTCCGCAACGGCGAAGCGCTGGATTCCTTCGGCGCGGGGCGTTACACGCTGGAAACCGCCACGCTCCCCAAGATGAACAGCATCTACCAGCTGCCGACGCAGGGCACGCCCTTCCGCGCGGAGGTCTACTTCGTCAACCTGACGACGCAACTGGGCATCAAGTGGGGCACGCCGAGCAAAGTCGGCATGTTTGACCCGGTGACGGGCATCCATGTGGAACTGGGAGCGTCGGGCGCGTTTAACCTGCGGGTCAGCGACGCGCGGCGGCTGCTCATCCGCGTCGTCGGCACGGCAGCGGGGCTGAAGCAGGAGGAAGTCTTTAACCAGAACGGGCTGGGGTACTTCCGCACGCTCATCATGACGCAGGTGAAGGCGAATCTGGCGAAAATCATCAAGAGCAACCACATTTCCGTCCTGGAGCTGGACGAGCATCTCGACACCATCAGCCGCGGTCTGCGCGACGCCATCAACGCGGAACTGGCATCGTACGGGCTGGAAGTGCCGGAATTTTACGTCAGCAACATCGTCACGCCGGACGATGACCCGAATTTCCGCCGCATGAAGCAGCAGCACGCGGATTTGTACCTGAAAACGCGCGACGAGGAAATCCGCAAAGCCGAGGCGGAAGCCGCGTTCGAGCGCAAGGCGGTGGAGGCGCAGACGGAAGCCCGCCTGAAAACCATCACCGCGCAGGGTGATGCCGACGCAGCGCGAATCGCGGGTCAGGCGCAGGCAGACATCTACCGGATGCAGGCGGAAGCCGAGGCGCAGGAGATGCGCATGAAGGGCTACACCTACCAGCAGGAGACGAGCCGTCAGGTGGGTCTGGAAGCCATGCGCAACGGCGGCGCGGCGGGCGGCATTAGCGGCATGGCGAGCGACGCGATGCAGTTAGGCGTTGGGCTGGGCGCGGTCGGCAGCGTCATTGGCATGACGAAGGACGCGATTCAGCCGGTGATGCAGAGCGCCTTGACCCCGGAAGCTCCCGCAGTCGAGGGCTGGACGTGCACCTGCGGCAAGGCGGGCATCACGAGCAAATTTTGCCCGGAATGCGGCGCGAAGAAGCCCGAAGTGTGGGACTGCGCGTGCGGGCAGACGGGCATCACGAGCAAATTCTGCCCGAATTGCGGTGCGAAAAAGCCCGAAACGTGGAACTGCGCCTGCGGACAGGCGAACATCAGCAGCAAATTCTGCCCGAACTGCGGCAAGAAGCGGGAGGACTAAGCAATGAAACTGAGCAAGCACGCATGGACAATCTGGGGGATTCTTCTGGTGGTGGCACTTGTGCTGATGGTGCTGATTCCGTTCAGCCGGACAGCATCGTGGTGGATTGCGGCGGGATGCACCGTGCTGATGTTCTTGCTGGCAGCGTGGACGTTCTATGCCGCGTTCCGCAAGGATGGCTTGGAAAGCAAGATCCTGGGCTGGCCGATTTTCAAGGTGGGCGCGGTGGCGCTGGTGGTACAGGCCGTTCTCGGCTTTGCGCTGATGGGGCTGGCGGCACTCTGCCCCGCGTGGGTGACGGTGCTGGCGGAGGTGCTGATTTTCGCCGTGATGGGCATCTGCCTGACGGTGAAGGATGCCGCGCGCGTGGTGGTATCGCAGAGCGAAGCGCACATGGCGGACAGCACCGCCGCGTGGAAGGTCATCCGGCAGAAGGCGAACGCGCTGTCCGCATCGGGGGATGCGGACATGAAGCGCCTTGCGGAGGAAATTCGCTTCGCCGACCCGATGCCCACGAGCCTCGACGGGGAGATTGCGGCGCAGGTGGATGCGCTGGCGGCGGGGGCGAATCCCGATGCCATCAAGCGCTTGACGGCGGCGCTGGCGCAGCGCAAAGTGATTGCAAAGCAGGAGAAAGCGGGAAAATGAGAGAGCATATTATAAAAACAGGTTATTTCAATCTTAATCCTGCGAGTGTTGAAGAAATCCTTTGTCATGAAAGAATTGAACGTTATGCTCAGTTCTCATCTTTTTTTGATAATAATGATTTTCCCTATGGAAGTGCCAACGAGTTTTTCATGGGGTCTTGTGATATCTTTGCTTTGGCGTTGAAAAGAAGATTCAACTATTCGACATGGATAATTAAGACCAAGGGCGATTCGGCAACATTTCATGTCTTTTGCATAACCAGCTTGAAGAATAAAGAAGTATATATTGATGTGCGAGGAATGACATCAAATTTCTGTGAGTTTTTAACGAATACAATGTTTGCTGAAAAAGATAATTACGAAGTATCTCCATATGACACAGCAAGGATTGAAGGGTTAAGAGACGAATGGGCGGAAGTTGGATACCAGTATGCGAATGCAATAATATCTGATCATCTCGAATACTATAAACTTATTGCAATAGAGGATGATAACTCATGATTATCAAGTGCAAAATGTGCGGCGGAGACCTCCATCCCGCCGAGAATGCAACCACCTGCGAGTGCGAATACTGCGGCAGCGTGCAGACTATCCCCAAGCTGGACAACGAGCGTCGGGCGAACTTGTATGACCGTGCAAACCACTTCCGACGCAGCAACGACTACGACAAGGCAATGGGCATCTTCGAGCAGATTCTGCAGGACGACCGCACCGATGCGGAGGCGTACTGGTCGCTGGTGCTCTGCCGTTACGGCATCGAGTATCTCGAAGACCCGGCGACGCACAAGCGCGTTCCGACCGTGAACCGCGTGCAGTTCACGTCCATTTTGGCGGATGAGGACTACAAGTCCGCGCTGGAATATGCCGACGCGGTGCAGCGCGGCATCTACGAGCAGGAAGCCAAGACAATTGATGCCCTTCAAAAGGGCATTTTGGAGATTTCCAAGAAGGAAAAGCCGTTCGACGTCTTTATCTGCTACAAAGAGACGGATGCCGAGGGTCGACGCACCCCGGACAGCGTGTTGGCGAATGATTTGTATCATCAGCTGACGCGAGAGGGCTTCAAGGTGTTTTTCAGCCGAATTACGCTGGAGGACAAGCTGGGCCAGCAGTATGAGCCGTACATCTTTGCGGCGCTCAACAGCGCGAAGGTGATGGTAGTGCTGGGCACAAAGCCGGAGTACTTCAGCGCTGTGTGGGTGAAGAACGAGTGGAGCCGCTATCTGTCACTTATCAAGTCAGGAGCGAACAAAACCCTTGTGCCCGCATACAAGGATATGGATCCTTACGATTTGCCGGAGGAATTCAGCCACTTGCAGGCGCAAGACATGAGCAAGCTGGGCTTCATGCAGGATTTGATTCACGGCATCAAGAAGCTGACGGGCGAAAATCAGCCGAACGCGGCGCAGCAGGTTGTTGTGCAGCAGGTGGAAGCACCGCTGAAGGCGAATGTGCAATCGCTGATTGGGCGCGCATTTATGGCGCTGGAGGACAGCGAATGGGAGAAAGCGGATGACTTCTGCGAACAGGCGCTGAATCAGGACTTCCAGAACGCCCGCGCCTATCTGGGCAAGCTGATGGCGGAGATGCGAATCTGCCGGGAAAGCGATTTGCCGCGTTCGGCGCTGCCGCTGGAGAAGAGCGGCAACTACCAGAAGGCGCTTCGCTTTGCGGACGAGGCACTGAAAAAGCAGCTGACCGTCGCGAACGATGCAGTCAAGCAGCGCAAGGCACAGGCCGAAATGCAGAAAACATACCAGCTGGCAATGGCGCAGCTGCATGATGCCGCGACGGTGGAGGAAGTCCGCCGTATCCGGGCGCAGGTGGAAAAACTGCATGGCTACGCCGACGCGGCGAAGGGCATTTCCGCGTGCGACGCAAAGATAGAAGCCTTCCGCAGGGCCGCCTACCAGTCTGCAAACGGGCTGATGAGGCAGGAAAAGTACGCACAGGCAGCGGCGGCATTCCGCAAACTGGGCGACTACCGGGACAGCAAGACTGCCGCGGCGAAGTGCGACGAGCTGGAGAATGAGCTGACGGCGCGCCTTGCCGCCGAGCGCGCGGAGCAGAATCGCTTGGCGGCGGAGCGTGCGGCAAAAGAAGCGGCTGAACGTGCCGAAAAGGAGCGCATTGCCGCGGAGAACCGCGCGCGGGAGGAAGAAATCCGCCGCCGGGAAGCGAAAATGCACGCCGCCAAGGTGCGCAGAGTCTGCCTGATTCTGGGGCTGATTGCGGCATTGTGCGCGGCGGGATTCTTTGTGTTGACGAAAGTCATCCTGCCGAAAATGAACTATGACCATGCGGTGCAGCAGCTGGAAGCCGGGCAGTATGACGAGGCGTATTCGGCATTTGCAGCGCTGGGAGACTATGAGGACTGCGGCAACCGCCTCCTCCAGGTGCGGGCGAACAAGGCGTTTGATGCAGGGCAGTATGATGCTGCCGGCAGCATCTACGCGACGCTTCCGGCGGCGTATCAGGATCATGCGGCGGATTTTGCGGCCCTGTACAACGCCGCAAAGGCGAAGCTGGAAGCCGGAAATTACGATGATGCGATAGATGCCTTCACGGCGCTGGGCAATTACAGCGACAGCCGGACGCAGATTCAGGAAGCAACGTACCGCAAGGCGTGTCAGCTGGCGGAAAATGGGGAACGCGACACGGCGGCGGCGCTGTTTGCCTCCATGCACGGCTACAAGGACAGTCAGGCGCGCATTGCGCAGATGCAGGCGGATATCCTCTTCGAACGCAGGGATTACGCTGAAGCATGGGACGTGTACGCAGGTTTGCTGGAAGCGTATCAGACGCACAATGCGGAGTATGCTGATTTCTACGCGGCGGCGCAGCAGCTGCTGGAAAACGGCATGTACGACGGTGCAGCGCGGGCATTTGCGGCGCTGGGCAGCTATCAGGACAGCGCGGAGATGGTGAGCGAATGCAGCTACCGCAAGGCGGAATCGCTGGCATCAGCGGGCAGCTATGCGGATGCGATTGCGCTCTATGAGCAGCTGGGCGATTACCGCGACAGTGCCGCTCTCGCCAAGCAGACCCGTGCGGATCAGCTTTACGCCGAGGGCGCGTATGCCGATGCCTACGCAATTTATGCCGTGCTGGATGCGCAATATCAGACCCATGCGGATGACTACGCCGCTATGTACGCCGCTGCTGCCGCGTTGCAGGATGCAGCGCGCTATGATGAGGCAATCGCTGCATTCACGGGCATCACGTTCTATGGCGATTCGTCCGAGCGGATTCTGGAATGCAGGTATTTGAAGGCGGGGGCACTGGCATCAGCGGGCAGCTATGCGGATGCGATTGCAATCTATCAGCAGCTGGGCGCTTACCGTGACAGCAGTCTGCTTGCCACGCAGACACAGGCGGATGCGCACTACGATGCAGACGAATACGCGGAAGCCTATGCCATCTACGCCAATCTGCCGGAAGCGTATCAGCCCCACGTGGCGGATTACGAAGCCATGTATGCGGCGGCGGAAAGCAGCCGTGCATCCGGCAATTACGACGCGGCGTACGACCAGTTCGCGACGCTGGGGGACTACCGGGATGCCAAGGAAAAGGCGGTGCGCTGCGGCAGGGAGAAGGCAGACATGCTCTATGCGGCGGAGCAGTACGGCGAAGCGGCGGAAGTGTATGCCTTCATCGGCGATACAGACAAGGTGAACGATGCCGTCTATCATGATGCAGGGCAGCTGGCGGCGCAGGGAGAATATCTGCTGGCGGCGAAGAAGTACGAAAGCATCATGACCTACGGCGACAGCGAGGAGCAGCACTATCAGGCGGGCTTGCAGGCGCGTGACAGCGGCAAGCTGGCGGATGCGCTGGAAATCCTGCTGGCTGACCCGGATTACCGCGACACGAAGGAAGCCATCTACCAGACGGGCACGGCGGCATCAGCGGAAAAGCTGTACACGGTGTCTGTGCCGGCGCTCACACATGTCGGCGCATATAAGGATGCGGCAATGAAGCTGACGATGGACACCTACGCATGGGGCGGGCAGCTCTACGAGCAGGGGGACTATGACCAGTCGGCGGATGTGTTTGCATCAATGGGGCAGTTCTCCGATGCACCGACGCGCGCGCAGGAAGCCCGCTACGCCGCCGCGGATGATGCCGAGCAATCCGGCGCATATGACGATGCTGCCGCGCGGTTCAAGGCGCTGGGCAGTTACAGCAACAGCGCCGAGCGCGCGGATGCTGCTGCCTATGCCGCCGCCAAGAAGCGGCTTGACGCGGGGGATTATGCCGATGCCAAGCAGCGCTTCACGGCACTGGGCAAGTACAGCGACAGCGCGGAGATGGCGCAAGAAAGCGACTACCGTCCGGCAATGGACAAGTTCCGCGCGGGGGATTATGCCGGGGCGAAAGCGGCATTCAGCGCGTTGGGCGGCTACAAGGACAGCGCGGCAATGGTGCAGGAATGCGACTACATCCCCGCCAAGGCGATTTATGATGCCGGGCAATACAGCGAAGCCCTGAATGCCCTGACCGCGGACAGTCTAAGCGGCTACAAGGACGTGGAGGCGCTCAAGAACGAATGCCGTTATCAGATGGGCAAGGCGGAAATGGCGAACCGGAACTACGAGGCCGCCGCCGCGTACTTTGATGCGGCTGGCAGCTACAAGAGCAGCGAATCGCAGGCAGCGGAATGCCGACGGCAGATTGCGCTGGGCAAGGCGCGGACGCTGGAAGCCAACGCCGACTACGAAAGCGCCTACGAGCAGTACAAATCCGCCGACGAAACCAGCAAAATGGCGGAAATGGCGTACCAAGCCGGGCTGGCCAAGCTGGCGCAGAGCGACTATCCGAACGCCATCAGCTGGCTGGAGACGGCGGGCGATTACAGCGACGCAAAGGAGCAGATATTCTCCATTGGCGAATACTACTACGCCACGCAGCAGTACCCGCTGGCGGAAAAAGTGTATGTGAAAGTGCTGCATGTTGGTGCAGCGGCACAGCGGCTGTACGAGCTGGGGCAGTACTACGAGCAGCTGGGCGACGTGGCGACGGCGGCGAGGGTGTACGGCGAAGCTGGGGAGTATGCGGACGCGCAGGAGAAGGCGGCTGCCTTGCAGCGGGAGGCTGATTATCAGACAGCAGAAGCGCTGTACAAGCAGCAAGACTGGGAGGGCGCGAAAGCTATTTATGAGACCATTCGCGGGTATAAGGATACGGATGAAAGGCTGACTGCGTGCAATAACGAACCTAAATATCAGCAAGCAGAAGCTTTGTATCAGAAAAAGAAATGGAAGGAAGCAAGAGCTATCTATCAGCAAATTCAAAGCTATAAGGATGCCGAAAGCAAGATTAAGTCGTGCGACAATGAGATGGCAGCACGCGACGCGAAGTTTACAGTAGGCAACTACGTCAGTTTCGGGACGTATCCGCAGACAAAAGCAGGAAACGATGCAACGCCGATTGAGTGGCTTGTGCTGGCGCGGGATGGCAACAAGGCACTGCTGATTAGCCGCTACGGGCTGGATGCACAGCCGTACAATACCAGCAAAATCGATGTTACATGGGAAACTTGCACCCTGCGGAAGTGGCTGAACGGCACATTCTACAACAAGGCGTTCAGCAGTGCTGAACAGGCGGCGATTCTGATAAAGAGGGTGGACAATGGCGAAAATCAGGGGTATAGCAAATGGACTACGAGCGGCGGCAATAATACGCAGGACATGGTGTTCCTGCTGAGTTACGCGGAAGCGAACAAATACTTCGGTGTAACGTATGACAACAGCAGCAACACGAAGTCGCGCGTAGCACCGACGGCGTATGCGATTGCACAGGGGGCATACACAAATTCCTCTAAAAAGACTGCGGACGGAACTGCCGCCGGGTGGTGGTGGCTGCGGTCGCCCGGTGACTCTCAGCGCAATGCCGCGTACGTGAGCAGCGACGGTTCCCTCTACAAATGCAGCGTCTACTCTGACTCCGGTGCTGTCCGCCCCGCTTTGTGGGTGAACATTGAATCTACAATCTTCTAATTTTCAATCATTCTAATATCACAAATTTCATCCAATCAGGAGCACATCCCCCTGCCATCCCCGTCCCCTCAATTGCATACAACCAAGCAAGCCCGCCGACCGCCTGTACAAATCACAGGCAGCCGACGGGCTTGCTTGCTTTATACTATTTCCGGATTCACCTGCGCCATCTGCTTGCGCATTTTCATCCGGAAACAGTATTATTTCGCTTGATACACCATTTCCGCCTGCTTCTGCGCAATCAGGCACAGTTCCGCCGCCTTGAAGGCGTGCGCCTGCGTCATCGCGTTTTCCGTGCGGTTCAGGCTGTCCAGAATCAAATCACCGAAGAACGGGTAGCCCGTCAAACCGGTCGCGTTGATGTACTGCTCGCCTTGGTCGTTGACGAGGAACACATGGTTGCCGCCGTCGCGCTCCGTGCCCACATCCACATACTTGCGGATTTCAATGTACCCCTTCGTGCCGATGATGATGGTGCGCCCGTCGCCCCACGTCCGCAGGCCGTCCGGCGTGAACCAGTCCACGCGGAAGTAGAACGTCGTGCCGTTTGCACCGTTGATGGCGCAGTCGCCGAAGTCGTCCAGCTCCGGGTACTGTGGATGCGCGTAGTTGGCAATGCGGCTGCGGGAGACTGTGCCGTCCTCCTCGCCCGCATAGAACAGGTACTGCTCGATTTGGTGGCTGCCGATATCGCAGAGGATGCCGCCGTACTTCTCCTTCTCAAAGAACCACTGCGGCCGCCCTGCCGCGCCCAGCCGATGCGGCCCGAAGCCCTCCACATGGATGACCTTGCCGATAGCGCCCTGCTCAATCAGGTTGCCCGCCAGCACCGCGCCTTCCACATGCAGCCGTTCGCCGTAATAGACCATGTACTTCTTGCCCGTCTGCGCCACCATCTTCTTGGCGCTGTCCAGCTGCTCCAAGGTGGTGAAGGGCGCTTTGTCGGTGAAGTAGTCCTTGCCCGCCTGCATGGCGCGCAGCCCCAGCGCACAGCGCTCGTTTGTAATCGCCGCGCCACAGACCATGTTCGTTTCTTTGTCGTTAAGCAGTTCTTCCTCGCTCCGGGCGACTTTCACCTGCGGGTACGCCTTCACGAACGCCTCCACCTTCTTCGGGTCGGGGTCGTAGACGTACTTCAGCGTGCCACCCGCTTCCAGCAGGCCGTTTGTCATGCCGTAGATGTGCCCGTGGTCAAGGTGTGCGGCGGAAAAGATAAATTCCCCCGGCTTCACGACGGGCTGCGCCTTGCCTTTGGGCGCATAGTTCATGCCGTCTGATACTTTCATCGTAATGACCTCCCATTATTTCTGCTGATAATCGCTGCCGAGCGTAATCGTGCCGTCAAGCGACGCGGCAGACGTAGTTTTCTCGTAGAAATGCGGCACAGCGCGCATCATGCCTTCCACCGTGTAGAACGGGTCGTCCTTTTGCAGCGGCAGTGTGACTGTCTGCTTTGTTGCGCCTGACTTGTAGACGGCTGTAATCAGCTCAATCGTCCGGCGGCCATCCTCGCCGCCAATTGCGGGCAGGGTGTCCTTTTCCAGCGCGGAGAGGACGTTTTCCAATTCGCCCGCGTGCCCTTCGTAGGGAAGCTGCGGCTGCGCATCCACAAAATCGCGGATTTTCTGCTCTAACTCCGTATTTTCAATCGGGAAGCCGTTCGGTTTGGAGATGGACGCGTACACGCTGAACGGCGCGGCGACTTTCGCCTTCTCACACTGGAAGACCAGCTCCTGCTCTTCGCCGTGATGCACGACGGAGGCTGTCAGCTGCGCCAGCGCGCCCGGATATTGCAGCACGGACAGCGACAAATCCTCCACCTCAGCGTTGTCGTGCGCGACGTTTGCCATCACGCTCGTCACGGCCTGCGGAAGACCCATCATCCAGCACAGCATGTCAATATGGTGGACGGCGTGGTTCAGCGTGCAGCCGCCGCCCTCCTTCTCCCATGTGCCGCGCCACCACAGGTCGTAGTAGCAGTGACCGCGCCACCAGGCCGATGTGACGGATGCGCACAGCACTTTGCCCGCAAGTCCGCTGTCCAGCAGTTTCTTCAGGTTGCTGATGGGTTGGCGGAAGCGGTTCTGGGCGATAATCGCGAGTTTCTTGCCGCTTTCATCGCGGGCGCGGAGCATTTCGTCGCATTCTTCCAGCGATGCCGCCATCGGCTTTTCGCAGACGACGTTCTTGCCCGAACGCAGGCTGTTGATGGAAATGCTGGCGTGGACGTACGGCGGCGTGCAGACGTCCACCAAGTCAATATCCTTGCGTGAAAGGATTTTCTGGTGGTCGTCGTAGACCTCCGCTTCGGTCAGGTGATAATCCTCCTTCATCTTCTGCGCCTTTTCCGGCACAATATCCACCAGCGCCACAATCTTGCAGCGCTCCGGGAAGCGCAGGTAGGCCTCCACATGGGCGTGGGAAATGTTGCCCGTACCCACGATGGCAATCCGAATCATGGCATTCGCTCCTTCTACAATACTCAACGCTGCGTGATGCGTTATCTGCATGATAGCACATTGACATCAAGATTTCTATGCGAATCCTGTTTTCAATTCGGCGGATTTGGCAGATTGTCGTCCTAATCAGACAAAACAGCAATTAGTGTCTGCCGCTGCGCTGCTTGCGGTAGGCGTTCGGAGCCATGCCCGTCATCCGCCGGAAGCTGCGCAGAAAGCCGGAATAATCGCCGAATCCGCTGCGGTCGGCTACTTCACTCAGGCTCATGTCCGTCAGCAGATTCTCCTTCGCCAGCTGCACGCGGCGGTAGAGAATGTATTCGTAGACGCTGCGCCCGGCGTAGCTTGTAAACTCGTGCGAAAGGTACGATACGCTGATGGCGAAGCGGCGCGCAATGTCTTCCAATTTTAGCGGTTCGGTGAAGTGGTCGTTGATGTATTGCAGCACATCGAAAATCACATCGTTGACAACGCTTGGCTGAATAGGAGCGGTTGTTCCCTGCACGGCTTGGCAGACCATGACCATGAAGTCGATGATGCGCCCGTAATTGCGGAACTGCACCATCTCGTCCGGCATGTCCTGCTGCGCGGAGATGTCTATCAGCAGCTGTTTGCACGCCAGCGCATCCGCCTGCGGCAGTTCATAGTAGAATTTTCCGGACTGCAGGCGGCTGTCGAAGTAACGCTGGAGGTCAATCTGCCCAAGCCAAGTTTTCGCAGCGTTTCCGGGCGCAGATACAGGAAGCCGCGCTCGTAGTTCTGCAGCGAACTGCCGCCCACCAGCCCGTGCATCCGAAACGGCGGCATGATAATCAGCTGATTGTTTTGCAGCGGAAACACGCTGCCGTCCACATAGTAGACCTTGCTACCCTGATAGTGGATATAAAATTCATAGAAATCGTGGCAATGCAGCCCGCTGATGGTGTGGTGCTCCGTTACGGTATAGCACGCTTCGTACTCCGCGTCTTCGCGTCCCATCGCGTTGTAGCCGTTGATGGTCTCCGTAAATCTCATCGTTTCAGCTCCTTTCTGGGTTCAGATGTTTTGATTATACAGCAGGATTCACATATTTTCAAGCAGGATTTACATTGATTGTGCAACTTGCGTCGGCTATAATCAAATTAACGATACGGAAACGGAGCGTGACGTTCCCGTAACAGGCTGCCTCGTGCAGCGTCTCCCGTGGTTTCCCGTTGGCAGTGCCAGTCAGATGTTGGTTGATGCTGCTGGAAAAAACAGCAGGTTCTTTGCATGGATTCTATTTTGCATCCCGCAAAAGAGAGTTGTTTTTGTACACCCTTACGGAAACCATAATTCATCAGAATGGAGGTTTTTGCTTATGATGAGAAATTCCGCGAAAACCGCTGCATCGGTGCGTCCGCGCCGCAAGCGCGGGAAGCATTGGCTTCAGCGCGACTGGCGGCTGTACCTGATGCTGCTGATTCCAATTGTCTGGTACATTCTGTTCTGCTACAAGCCGATGGCAGGGCTTCAAATTGCTTTCCAGAAGTATAACATGTTCAATCCCGCCAAGAGCAAGTGGATTTGGCTGGACAACTTCAAGTTCGTTTTCGGCATGAGCGACTTTGGCATCGCGCTGAAGAACACACTGATTCTCAACGGGCTAGACTTGCTCTTCGGCTTCCCCGTCCCGATTATCCTCGCCATCCTGCTCAACGAAATGCGAACGCCCATGCTCAAGAAGTTTTCGCAGACGATGCTGTACCTGCCGCATTTCCTCTCGTGGGTCATCATCGGCGGCATGGTGCTGCAGATTTTTGCGCCGACGTCGGGCGTCATCAACTCCACGCTTCTGCGCTGGGGCTGGATTTCCGAGAACATTCCTTTCCTGACGGATGGCCCGACGTGGACGTTCACCTATGTGCTGGTCGGCGTGTGGCAGTCGATGGGCTGGGGCACGATTCTCTACCTTGCGGCGATTACGGGCTTGGACATGAACCTCTTTGAAGCGGCGCGCATTGACGGCGCGAACAAGCTCCAGCAGATTTGGCATGTCACCTTGCCCGGCATCCGTTCCACCATCGTCGTTCTGCTGATTATGAACATCGGGCGTATGATGTCCATCGGCTTTGACCGCCCGTTTATCATCGGCAATACCAAGGTCAAGGACTACTGCGACGTCATTTCCACCTTCGTTTACCGCGCCGGCATTACCAACAGCCAGTTCGCCCGCGCAACCGCCATTGGTCTGTTCCAGTCCATCGTGGGCTTGGTGCTGATTACGGGCGCAAACACCGTTTCCCGCCTGTTCGACGAACAGAGTATTTGGTAAGAGGGGAGGATTTGTCATGACTGCGATTTCCACACAGGCGCATATTTGCCCTGAGAAGAAGAAGAAACTCGGTGTAGGGCAGATTATCCTCATCATCGTGATGATGCTCTTCGTGCTGATCTGCACGCTGCCGTTCATCAACGTCATTGCCATGTCGATGTCCTCCAAGTCTGCGATTCTGCGCGGTGCAGTGTCGTTCTGGCCGGTGGAATTCAACGTCGATGCCTACAAGCTCATCGTCAGCGACAATTCGATGTGGCACAGCCTGCTCTATACCATCGAACTGACGGTAATCTACACCGTGCTGGCGATGGTAATGACGATTCTGGTGGCGTTTCCGCTGTCCATGCGTCGCCTCAAGGGGCAGCGCGTCATCATGTTCTTCATCGTCTTTACCATGTACTTCTCCGGCGGCACGATTCCGATTTACCTGAACGTGAAGGAATTCGGAATGCTTGACAGCATGTGGTCGCTGATTATTCCGGGGCTGATTTCCACGTTCAACGTCATCATCCTGAAGAATTTCTTTTCTTCCCTGCCGTATGAGCTGGTGGAGGCGGCGTCGATTGACGGTGCGACGGATTTCCAAGTCCTCACCCGCATCTTCCTGCCGCTGAGCTTCTCCTCGCTGGCGACGCTTTCCCTGTTTTACGCAGTCGGCAAATGGAACAGCTTCAACGATGCGCTGTACTACATCACCTCGCGTGAACTGCAGCCCTTGCAGCTCAAGCTGTACAACCTCATCAAGGGCAGCCAGTCGGTGGAAGTCGCCGTCGCGGAGGGCAGCTCGAATGACCTGAGCACCAACGTGTCAGAATCCATTCAGTCCGCAACCATCATTTTCGCGACGCTCCCCATCCTGATTGTGTACCCGTTTGTGCAGCGCTACTTCGTGGCGGGTGTTACGATGGGCGCAGTCAAGGGCTAATACTAATTCTCATCTAAACCATGACATTCGCACAGCATCTTTTTCGCCCCGGCTTTGCTTCGTTCCGCTCGCGCGTACCTCCAGTACGCCTCGCTTCACTCAGCTTTGCCGGAACGAAAAATCTGCTATGCTCGATGCCATGTTTTAGAATCGAATTAGTATCATCATCCCACATTCCCATTGGAACGGGCGGCAAAAGCCGTTCAAGATAGAAAGGAGTACCCCTATGAAAAAGTTTCTGGCTCTGGTTTGCACGCTGTGCCTGCTGCTGACGGCGCTTCCGCTGACGGCACTGGCGGCGGATGACGATTGGGTAACGCTCAACGTCGAAATGTATGACCGCTCCATCGCAGGCTTCAACGTGGAGGACTGCTGGCAGCTGCACTACATTCAGGAGAACTTTGGTAATCCGAACCACATCAAGGTTAACTGGATTCCCGTTTCCCGCTGGGAGGAAGGCACGATTCTTTCTACCCGTCTGGCGGGCGGAACGGCCCCGGACATCTGCATGACCTACGGCACGGATTTGGTGCAGCAGTACATCGACATGGGCGGCATCCTGCCGCTGGATGACCTGCTGGCCGAATACGGTCAGGAACTGAAGGCATTCCTTGGCGACGAAGTGCTGCAGTACGGTCAGTATGACGTGGGCGCCGGCAAAGAGCAGTATTACCTGCCCGCGCGCCGCATCATCGTCGCGACGCAGAGCATGTTCATCCGCAAGGACTGGCTGGAAAAGCTGGGCATGGAAGTTCCCACGAACGTGGAAGAGCTGTATGCCTACCTGAAGGCGGCGAAGGAGCAGAAGCTGGGCGGCGAAAAAACCGTGCCGTATTCCTCCGACCTGTACGCGGCTGACCCCTTCTACGGCTGGATTTACCAGATGGATGCCTTCCTTGATTACAGCAAGATTACCGAGGAAGACTGGGTGGCGAACCACAAGTTCCACTACATGCTGCCTGGCGCGAAGGAAGCGCTGCGCTGGATGAACAAGTTCTTCAATGAGGGTCTGGTTTCCGATTACTTCGGCATTGAGAACTCCAAGCAGACCGACAGCGACCGCGTGAACGGCTATGACGGCTTCTGGGTCGGCAACTGGGATGTCGCGTGGCGCATGGAAAAGTCCTACGCGCAGGATTTGGCGAAGAACGTTCCCGGCGCGAGCTGGATTGCCTGCGACCCCTTCAAGCCCGAAAGCGGCACGACCCCGCATGAATCCTACACCGCCGCTGGTCAGGCGATTTTCATCCCCGCTTCTGTGGATGAAAAGGTTGCGGTCGCCGCGATTAAGTACCTGAACTGGATGTGCAAGCCGGAATCGCTGTACGCGCTGCAGAACGGCGAAAAGGGCTACAACTACACCGCCGTCAACGAAAACAACATTCCGACCGACCTGAAGAACATCAACGATACCGACGACGCGCACAAGATGCACGCGACCGACGGCGCGCCGATTTGCAACGGCTACTACTACGGCTCTGACGAGCTGAACTACGCCGCGACCGCCATGGACTTCCACGGCTACGAAGATGTTGTGGCGGACAGCCTTATGATTTCCAATAACGGCGCTTACGAACCTATCAGCTTCACCCGAACCATCCAGTCCCGCATTGACTATGGCACGACCATCATCTCCAAGGAAGCGGAACTGCTGGTTCAGGTTGTGACCTGCAAGCCGGAAGATTTCGACGCAACGTGGGATAAGTACACCAACGAAATCCTTTCTGCCGGCGGTCAGCAGATTATCGACGAGCAGCGTCAGGCATACAAGGATGGCGCATACCGCGGCTTCTATCCGATGGCGCAGAAGTAATAAGCGCACGCAAACTTCACAAAAAGGGGGCTGCGTCTTGGACGCAGTCCTTTTTTTCGGAATAACCCTCCTGATATTTCTGTTTTTTCCTGATTGAAATTGACAAAGAGTCTGCTTGGCTCTATGATGGGAGTGTTTCGGTATGCTTCGACTTGGAATCATCGGTGCGGGCGGCATTGCCAGCCTGCATACCCACAACATCCTGAGCGGCAAATGCCCGGAAGTGCAGCTGACCGCCATGGCAGACCGCAAGGAAAGCCGCCGAGAGTGGATTCGCGCAACCGTGCCGGACGCTGCGGTTTTCTGCGAGGGCAGCGATTTGATTGCGTCCGATACCTGCGACGCAGTGCTGATTGCAACGCCGCACTATCAGCATCCGACGCTGGCGATTGAGGCGTTCCGCCATGGAAAGCATGTCCTGTGCGAAAAGCCGGCGGGCGTGTACACCTTGCAGGTGCGGGACATGATCGCGGAGGCGGATAAGCATCCCGAACTGACCTTCGGCATGATGTTCAACCAGCGCACGAACTGCGTCTACCGCAAGGCGAAAGCGCTGATTGACAGCGGCGCGCTGGGCGAAATCAAGCGCATGATCTGGGTTGTGACGGACTGGTATCGCACGCAAAGCTACTACGATGCCGGGGCGTGGCGCGCAACGTGGGATGGCGAGGGCGGCGGTGTGCTGCTCAATCAATGCCCGCATCAGCTGGATTTGCTGCAATGGCTCTGTGGGCTGCCCGTGCGGGTGCGCGCTGCCTGCCATGAGGGGAAATGGCACGACATCGAGGTGGAGGACGACGTGACCGCTTATCTGGAATTTGCAAACGGCGCAACGGGCACGTTCATTGCATCCACGGGGGACGCGCTGGGCGAAAACCGGCTGGAAATCATCGGAACGCGCGCGCGGATTCGCATCGAGAACGACCAATTGACGCTGGATACGCTCAGCGTGGATGAGCGCGACTGGTGCCCCGTGTGCAAAGAGCCGTTCGGCGTACCGGATATTCAGCACGAAATCGTGCAGACGGACGGCGAAAATCCGCAGCACGCGGGCGTGTTGAACGCCTTCGCAGCGCACATCCTGCACGGTACGCCGCTTGTTGCCGACGGGCGCGAGGGTATCCGCGGGCTGATGCTGTCCAACGCCATGCACCTTTCTTCGTGGACGAATCAGACCGTTTCGCTGCCTATTGACGAAGAACTGTTCTTGAAGCTGCTGAATGAAAAACGCAGGACATCCCGCCACAAGGACGAAGTGGATGCTGCCATCGACGTTTCCGGCAGCTTTGGAAGCACGAGAAAGTAACCTATTCCAAGGAGGAAATCAGCGTGGAGAAGATTCGCCTCGGTATTATCGGCATTGGCAACATGGGCTCGGAGCACTGCCGGCTCATCCTGTCCGGGCAAACGCCGGAAATTGCGCTGACCTGCGTTGCTGATCCGCGCCAAGACCGCCGTGACTGGGCGCAGCAGACGCTCCCCGCCGGAACGGGCATCTATGCCGACGGCATGTCGCTCATCCGCGCCCATGCGTGCGACGCCGTGCTGATTGCCACGCCGCACGAGCTGCATCCGCCGCTTGCGGAGGCGGCGCTTCGGGCAGGACTGCATGTCCTGAGCGAGAAGCCCGCGGGTGTTTACACGGCGCAGCTGCACCCGGTCATCGCCGCCGCACAGGAGACGGGCAGGACGTATGCGCTCATGTTCAACCAGCGCACGAACTGCGTCTACCGCCGCCTGAAAGCGCTGATGGATTCCGGCGAGTTAGGCGCGCTGAAGCGTGTGACGTGGGTGGTGACGGACTGGTATCGTTCACAGGCGTATTACGATTCCGGGGCTTGGCGCGCAACGTGGACGGGAGAGGGCGGCGGCGTGCTGCTCAACCAATGCCCGCATCAGCTGGATTTGCTGCAATGGCTCTGCGGACTGCCGACAACGGTGCGCGCGTTCTGCCACGAGGGCAAATGGCACGACATTGAGGTGGAGGACGACGTGACCGCCTATCTGGAATTTCCGGGCGGCGCGACGGGCGTTTTTATCGCCTCTACCGGGGAACTGCCCGGCACGAATCGGCTGGAAATCGCCTGTGACCGCGGCAAAGTCGTCTGCGAAAACGGTCAGCTGACGCTATGGCGCTTGCCGCAGAGCGAATCCGCCTATTACCGCCGCAGCGCATCCGCATATCCTCACGCTGAGGTGCAGGTGGAGATTTTGCCGCTGGACGGGGAGAATCCGCAGCACGTCGGTGTGCTGAACGCTTTTGCGGCGCATATCCTGCACGGCACGCCGCTGGTGGCGGACGGGGCAGAGGGTATCCGCGCACTGATGCTGTCCAACGCCATGCACCTTTCCTCGTGGACAGGCAAGCCCGTGTCCCTGCCGATTGACGAGGGCGAATTTGTGCGGCTTCTGGCGGAAAAACGCCTGCATTCAAGGAAAAAGCAGGTGAAAGAGGTCACGTTCGCGACGGATCACAGCGGGACGGGAAGGGCAAAATAGGATAGGACGAAAACTCCGGCGCACCATTGAGAAAATGGGGGAGCGCCGGAGTTTTGGCGTGCGCTTTTATCCGCCGAATTGCTTTCCGAAGCAGCCTGTGCTATACTATTCCTTGGAATCAGGAAAGCAAGTTTTGCGGGCGGCGCGTGCTATCCGTATCAGCATACAGAAAGGAACGAACGGCATGATTACGGGGGAACTGAAGAACAAGATTGACGGGCTGTGGGAAATCTTCTGGACGGGCGGGCTGACGAACCCGCTGGACGTGATTGAGCAGATGACGTACCTGATGTTCATCCACGATCTGGATGACAGCGACAACATCAAGGCGAAGGAATGCGCGATGCTGGGGCTGCCGTACACGAGCATCTTCCAAGGCGGCGTGCAGATTGGCGACCGCACCATCGACGGCGCGCAGCTTAAATGGAGCGTTTTCCGCGATTTCCCGGCGGGAAAGATGTACAGTGTGGTGCAGGAGTTTGTGTTCCCGTTCATCAAGGGGCTGCACGGCGACAAGAACAGCGCGTACTCGAAGTACATGGGCGACGCGATTTTCAAGGTGCCGACGCCGCTGATGCTGGACAAAATCGTCAGCGCGATGGATGTCATCTACGAGCAGATGGCGCACCTGCAAAGCGCGGACACCCGCGGCGACGTATACGAATATCTGCTGAGCAAGCTGGCGACGGCGGGAGTCAACGGGCAGTTCCGCACACCGCGCCATATCATCCGCATGATGGTGGACATGATGGCACCGCGCGCGGACGAAATCATCTGCGACCCAGCGTGCGGCACATCCGGCTTTCTGGTGGCAGCGAGCGAGTACCTGAAAGCAAACCGCAAGCAGGAAGTCCTCTTCAATCGGCAGAACAAGGCGCACTATATGAACAGCATGTTCCACGGCTACGACATGGACCGCACCATGCTGCGCATCGGCGCGATGAACATGATGACCCACGGCGTGGATAACCCGTGCATCGAGTACCGCGACAGCCTGTCCGACCAGAACACCGACCGCGGCCGCTACACGCTGATTCTGGCGAATCCGCCGTTCAAGGGGTCGCTGGATTACGACATCGTCAGCGCCGACCTGCTGAAAGTCTGCAAGACGAAAAAGACGGAGCTGCTGTTCCTCGCCCTGTTCGTGAAGATGCTGAAAGTCGGCGGGCGCTGCGCGTGCATCGTGCCGGACGGCGTGCTGTTCGGCTCATCGGCGGCGCACAAGGCGATTCGGCAGGAAATCATCGACAACAACCGCCTGGAAGCGGTGATTTCGATGCCCAGCGGCGTGTTCAAGCCCTACGCGGGCGTATCCACCGCGATTTTGATTTTCACCAAGACCGGGCATGGCGGCACGGACAAGGTGTGGTTCTACGATATGCAGGCGGACGGCCTCACCCTCGACGACAAGCGCACACCCACCTCCGACAACGACATTCCCGACATTGTGGCGCGCTTCCACGCCCTCGAAGCGGAGGAAACCCGCCAGCGCACGGACAAGAGCTTCTTTGTGCCGAAGGAAGAAATTGCCGAAAACGGCTACGACCTGAGCATCAACAAGTACAAAAAGACCGAATATCAGGCGGTGGAGTACCCCTCGACGCAGGAGATTATGGCGCAGATTGATGCGGATATGGCACGGCTGGGGGAGGTTTTGGAGGAATTGAGGGGGATGATGGGATGATGGCTAAGTTTTCAGATGTCTTGACAATCATCAATGGGAAAAATCAATCAAAAGTTGAGAATCCAAATGGAAAATATCCCATATACGGAAGTGGAGGCGTAATGGGACGAGCGGATGATTATATTTGTGAGGCAGATACTATTGTTATTGGACGGAAAGGAAGCATAAATAAGCCGATATATGTTGATGAACCTTTCTGGAATGTTGATACTGCTTTTGGATTGCAAGCAGATAAAACAAAACTTTTGCCCAAATATCTATTCTATTTTTGCCTGAACTTTGATTTTGAAAAGCTCAATACCACTGTAACAATTCCAAGTCTCACCAAGTCAAATTTGCTTCAAGTATCTATTCCTCTTCCCGACCTCCCTACACAACAACGCATTGCTGACACGCTTGATAAGGTGTCGGAGGGAATTGAAGTGTGCAGGAAAATGCTGGAGAAATTGGAGGTGATGGTGCAATCTCGATTTAAAGAGATGATGGATTCTGCTGAACTCGGTGATGAAACAACTGTTGAGAAAATCACAGAACGTGTAAAGGTTGGATTTGTTGGTACTTGTGAAAAGTATTATACTGACGAAACAGGTATTCCAATGATTCGAACCGGTAACATTACAAACCATGGTATCGATATGCGTAATTTAAAATATGTAACATCGGAATTTAATAAAAGGAATATGAAATCGCAAATTCACAATGGAGATTTGCTCATAGCACGGCATGGCTCAAACGGGCAAGCAAGTGTATATGAAGGTTCAGAAGCGCAGTGCTTAAATGCGGTAGTTATTGTACCGAATCAAACTGTTGCGAAATCAAGATTTTTGGCGGAACTCATAAATTCGCCCGCGATAAAGGAACAGATTAATAGAACTTTAGTAGGTTCAACCCAAAATGTCGTTAATACAAAGAGCATCGCGAACCTCACTATCAGAATCCCAAGTTTGAAGCTACAAGAAGAATATGAATCTTATGTCGAAAAAATTGACAAAACGAAATTGACAATTCAAAAGATTCTTGATAAAATGGAAATGGAAAAACTTGCGCTGATGCAAGAGTACTTCTGGTAAAGGAGTGAAGGTATGTTTTACGAGTTTTTTTCGCAAAGGCAGCGTGGAAAACAAGTTCCTGATGTTCTGCAATATGACAACTTGCCAGTGGAATTTAGGAATCAATGTTACTATATAGCGTCTGATATATGCGATGCTATAGAGTTTGGATTATCAAAAACATTAATCGAGGGATATTGTCGTGAAAAAGGAAGCCAGTTTTTTAGATTCAATAGGGTTCATAATTTAGGTGAAATCAAATCACTTTTTTCTCAATGTGTTGATAAAATGGAGGACAGTGATTTTCTTGATTTGATTGACTATATGTATCATTGCTTATACTCTTTTGTTACAAGAAAAGATGTTTTTGGATATCTGTTACCTGCGACGGTAAAATCCATTAATAAAGCCTTTGCAGAATTAAATGACCGATTTAAACAACATAATCTTGGGTATGAAGTAACAAATGGAGTTCTTGTGCGAATTGATAGTCGTACTGTTCATGCGCAATATGTAAAACCTGCCTTGCAGCTTCTGTGCGATGAAGAGTTTGCAGGCGCAGAGGATGAATACCGAAAAGCTTTCGAGGCAAGGCGCGCTGGTAACAACAAAGATGCAATTCTCAATGCAGGAAAGTGCTTTGAAAGCGTACTGAAAACTATCTGCGAGAAGAAAAAGTATTCCTTTAATCCGCAAAAGGATACGGCAAACAAACTGGTGGATATTCTAAAAGAACGAGGCTTCTTCCCTGAATATTTGGAAAGCCACTTAAAGGGGCTCATTACGACATTGCAAAGTGGTGTGCCGACCGTTCGCAACAAAGTAGCCGGACACGGGCAAGGCAGCGAGATAACAGACGCACCTGACTGTCTGGTTGACTATGTGCTGGGGTTGGTAGCCGTTAATTCTGTGTTGCTTGTAAAGCTGTATAAGGAAAGCAAGTAAATAGCGCTTAATAGTCCATAAAGAGGTGACTCTCATGTCCAATTTCTCCCCCTACCTCTCCATCCCGTCCTTCGCCGCGTTCGCCCCAATCGCCGAATCCGCGGAGAAAATCCTGTCCATCGACCCCGCAGCGTGCGTCCTCAACTGCCGCCGGGCGATGGAGGCGGCGGTCAAGTGGATGTATGCGGTGGACGGGTCGCTGGTCATGCCGTGGGATGATAAGCTCGTCACCCTCATCAATACCGAGGAGTTCCGCGGCATCGTGGATGAGCAGCTGATTTTTCGCTTGGATTTCATCCGCCGCATGGGGAATAACGCCGCGCACGGCGGCAAGGTCATCACCCGCGAACAGGCGGTGCTGTGTCTGCAAAACCTGTTCGTTTTTTTCGATTTTCTGGCGTACTGCTACGGCGAAAATTACACCGAACACACCTTTAATCCCGCTTTGCTGGCGGAGCAGAGCGCGCAGCCGACCCCGCCCGCGGTGGACGAGGACGCCGCGCGCAAGCTGGATGCGCTCATCAAAGAGAATGCCGCACTCAAGGAAAAGCTGACGCAGCGCCGCGAAGAGCAGCATCAGACGTATGTGCCGAAGCCGCTGGAAATTTCCGAATACAAGACGCGAAAACTGTATATTGATGCAATGCTGCAGGATGCCGGATGGGTTGAGGGAAAGAATTGGCTGAACGAGGTCAAGCTGCCCGGTATGCCGAACAAGAGCGAGACGGGCTATGCGGATTATGTCTTGTACGGCGACGATGGCAAGGCGCTGGCGATTGTGGAGGCGAAGCGCTCCTGCGTGGATCCGGCGGTGGGGCGGCAGCAGGCGAAACTGTATGCGGATATTATCGAGAAGCAGCAGGGGCGGCGTCCAGTAATCTTCTTAACCAACGGGTTTGAAACGAAAATCGACGACGGGCAGTATCCGGAGCGCAAGTGCGCCGCTATCTGGTCAAAGCGCGATTTGGAGAAGTTGTTCAACCTGCTGCGGATGCGCACGCATTTGGACAATATTGTGGTGGACGAGAACATCGCCGGACGGTACTATCAGGAGAACGCAATCAAGGCTGTTTGCAACACTTTTGATGCGCGCAACCGCCGCAAAGCACTGCTGGTAATGGCGACAGGTTCGGGCAAAACGCGCACGGTGATTGCGCTGTGCAAGGTGCTGCTGGAACACGGCTGGGTGAAGAATATCCTGTTTCTGGCAGATAGAAACTCGCTGGTCACGCAGGCGAAACGCAGCTTCGTGAACCTGCTGCCGGAACTTTCGGTTACGAATCTCTGCGAAGAGCGGGACAATACCACGGCGCACTGCGTCTTCTCGACCTACCAGACGATGATGAACTGCATCGACGCCATTGAGGATGCGGAAGGCAAGCTGTTCACGGTCGGGCACTTTGATTTGGTCATCTGCGACGAGGCGCACCGCTCTATCTACAACAAATATCGCGACATTTTTACCTACTTTGATGCGCCCTTGGTTGGTTTGACGGCGACGCCGAAGGATGAAATCGACAAGAATACTTATGCACTTTTTGATTTGGGCAACGGTGCGCCGACGTATGGCTATGAATTAGCGCAGGCAGTCAAAGACGGCTATCTGTGCGATTTCGTATCGGTAGAAACGACGCTGAAGTTCATTCAGCAGGGCATTGTATACGACGAATTGACCGACGAGGAGAAAGAGGAATACGAGGCGAAATTTGCGGATGAAAACGGCGATGTGCCGGAATGCGTGATGCCATCCGCGTTAAACGAATGGGTATTTAATGAGGATACCATTCGCAAGGTGCTGAATACGCTGATGACCGACGGGCTGAAAATTGACTACGGCAGCAAAATCGGAAAGAGCATCATTTTCGCCAAGAATCACACGCACGCGGAGAAAATCTTGGAGATTTTCAACCGCGAATATCCGCATTTGTACGGCTATGCGAAGGTCATCGACAACTACATGACTTATGCGCAGAGCGCTATCGACGAGTTTTCCGACCCGCAGAAACTGCCGCAGATTGCTATTTCGGTGGATATGCTCGATACGGGCATCGACGTGCCGGAAGTGTTAAACCTTGTGTTCTTCAAGAAGGTGATGAGCAAGGCAAAATTCTGGCAGATGATAGGCCGCGGCACGCGCCTCTCTCCGGGGTTGATTGACGGCAAAGACAAGGACAAGTTCTATATTTTCGACTTCTGCGGAAACTTCGAGTTTTTCCGCATGAGCAAAGGCAATGCCAATGCCAGCGCACGCTCGCTTCAAGGGGCGCTTTTTTCGTTGAAGGCACAAATGGCGTTCAAATTGCAGGACGCAGTGTACAAAACCGACGAATTGTCCGCATTCCGTCAAACTTTGGTGGATGACATGGTGCGCAAAGTATCGGAATTGAACCAAGACAACTTCGCCGTCAAACAGCATCTGAAATTCGTTGAATTGTATACAAGCTCGAACCGATATCAGTCATTGAGCTACGAGGACACGCTGATGATGCAGCAGGAGTTAGCGCCTCTGCTTTTGCCGGAGCCGGATGACCCGAAGGCGCTGCGCTTTGACGCGCTCTTGTACGGCATGGAGCTGGCGCATCTCGCGGGACTGCCGTACAATCGGGCGCATCATGACTTGCTGCAAAAGGCAGATGCGCTCAGCAAAATCGCCAATGTGCCGGAAATTGCGGCACAATCGGCACTGCTGGAGAAAATACTGCATACCGATTATGTGGAAAATACGGGAGTGGATGAATTGGAGAAAATCCGCAAAGCCCTGCGTGATTTGATGAAATACATCACAAACGAGCAATCCGCTTACGAAACAGGCTTTGGTGATGAAATCCTTTCTATTGAATGGAAACAGTCGGAATTGGAAAACGACGACTTGCAAAATTACAAAATGCGGGCTGAGTTTTACGTCCGCCAGCATCAGAATGAATTGGCGATTGCGAAACTCAAGATGAATGTTCCGCTGACGGACAGCGACATCACCCAGCTGGAGGAAATTCTCTGGAGCGAAGTCGGAACAAAGCAGGATTACGAAGCCGAGTACGGAAAGAAGCCGCTGGGCGAGTTCATCCGCGAAATCGTCGGGCTGGATATGAATGCCGCAAAAGAAGCATTTTCCGCTTATTTGACCAATGTAAATCTGGACAGCCGGCAAATCTACTTTGTGAATCAAATTGTGGAGTACATTGTGCATAACGGCATGATGAAGGATATGTCGATTCTACAGGAAGCACCATTCATCGATCAGGGCAGCATCATCGAGGTGTTTACGGATTTGTCAGTGTGGAAGGGGATTAAGGGCGTGATTGACACAATCAACGCCAACGCCTGCGGTGCATAAGCCGCCAATGGCCATCAAGAACTGCGGCTGTGCCGCTGACAGATCTGGAAGCCGAGAAAATCAAGTAAATCACAATTGAATATCACCCTTTTCCGACCTGTGCCTGCACCCGCGGGCGTGGGTCTTTTCTGTTCGGGAACAGCACGATAATTTTGCTGACTTGGGCGATATTCGTGCAAAAAAAGACATGATTCATGCGATGAAGGCGCCAAACGCAGAAAGACCGTATATAATACACTCAACAACAGCCGATGCAGGGATGCAATCAGCATGTGAAGGAGGAACGGATATGAAATCCCAGTTTTTCAGAAGCTGCTGCGTTCGCGGATGCGCGGTACTGCTTGGCGCAACGCTGCTGCTGACCAGCGTGGGCGGCATGAGCCCCTCGGCGCTGGCAGAGAGCGATGCCTACAAGGGCACGCAGTACATGTCCACCGCAACGAGCGCGGCGCAGGCCATTGCGCAGGCGGAAGCGGTCAATCAGGAAATCGCTGAAGAGGGTGTGGTACTGCTCAAGAACATCAACAGCACTTTGCCGCTTGCAGCAGGCAAGATTTCCGTTTTCGGCAAGAATGCTGATCCGAACCAGAGTGTTTATGGCGGTTCCGGCTCGGCAGCCTCGACTGGCGTAGGCAGCTACTCCCTCTACGACGGTCTGGAACTTGGCGGCTTTGAGCTCAACCCCGCGCTGAAGGCGTTCTACGCGGATGCGGCGCGCTCCGGCGAGGGCCGCGGCTCGTCGCCCTCCATGTTCCGCGAAAGCACGGGCTATAAGACCGGCGAAACACTCGTCAGCGCCTATGATGATGAATTGAAAGCGTCCTTTGTCGAGTACGGCGACGCGGCAGTGTTCATGTTCTCCCGCGTCGGCGGCGAGGGTTTCGACCTGCCCCGCGAATACAAGGATACTGAGGGCCGCTCCGATCCTACCCAGCATTATCTGGAGCTGGATGACAACGAGCGCGACCTGCTGGACATGGTGTGCGCACAGTATAGCAAGGTCATCGTTCTGATCAACTCCGGCACGTCTATGGAACTGGGTGACCTTGAGAAGGATGAGCGCATCGGCGCGATTCTGTGGGTGTCCATGCCCGGTGCGTCCGGCTTCGGCCCGATTGGCCGCATCCTGAACGGCGAAGTCAACCCCTCCGGCCGCACGGTGGATACGTGGGCTGCCGATTTCAAGGCTGACCCGACGTGGGAGAACTTCTGCAAGAACAATGCCAACGCGACCAAACTGGACGCGGACGGCAATGTGCTGCCGGAGTATCTGGATGCGAGCGGCAACGTGGTCACGAACCAGCTCTACGATGAGTCGGGCGCGCTGGTGACGAGCAAGTACCAGAGTGCCTACGAAGAGGGCATTTACATCGGCTACCGCTACTGGGAGACGCGCGGCTATACCGAAAAGGCGGCATCCGGCAATGATTCCTGGTATCGCGAGCATGTGGTGTATCCGCTGGGCTACGGCCTGTCTTATACCACCTTCACCAAGGAAGTCGTCGGCGCGACGCTGGACGGCCAGCCCGTGGAGAACGGCTATCTGCTGACGGCGGATGACCTTGACAAGCAGATTACCTTCACCGTTAAGGTGACCAACACCGGCAGCGTGCCCGGCAAGGACGTTGCGCAGCTGTATTACAGCGCACCGTACTACGACGAGGGCATCGAAAAGGCGCATGTGGTGCTGGCGGACTTCGCCAAGACCAGCCTGCTGGCGGCGGGTTCGTCCGAGGAAATCACCGTGTCGATGAAGGTTCGCGACATGGCTTCCTACGACTACAGCGACCGCAACGACAATGGTTATACCACCTACGAATTGGACTGCGGCTCTTACAGCCTCTATGTAGGCGATAACGCCAACGTCTGGAACGGGCAGGAACCCTCTTTGGTGCTGAACGTAGGCGGCGAAACTGCCAACTACGACGAGGATGACTGCGGCGACGATGCCATCATTGCTTCCATCGACGCCAAGGGTGACCCCGATATGTACGACGGCGCAAAATCCACCAACCAGTACGACGAAGTGTCTGCGTTCTTCTTCGAAGAGGGCGAAAACGTCGGCAACAGCGACGTGGAAGGCCTTGGCTGGGGCACGGAACTCTCCCGTTCCGACTGGGAAGGCACTTGGCCGAAAGCACCCACCTACGCGAAACTGGTGCGCACGCAGGAGTTTATCGACACGCTGAACTACCCCGACCCCACCAAGGAAGGCAAGGCAGTTGGCGAAGTTTCTGACTATGACAACGGCAAGCCGTGGCAGAAGACGCAGGATGACCTCGACGCGGTGCTGACCGTGAACGGTGTCACCTACCCGGCATACGCGGAGACCGAAAAGACGGCGGCGGATGACGTGGTGCTGCTGGCAGACTTCGTAAAGACCATCACCGACGAAAACGGCAACATCAGCTACGATATCACCGACTGGGCACCCTTCCTTTCTCAGCTGACGCTGGAGCAGATGTCGGAACTGCAGCGCGACGACGGCTTCCAGATCACCTTCCCGAACATGGCCGTGTTTGGGCTGGATAAGATGGTTGTTGGCGACGGCGGCACGGGCTTCACCCGCACGGGCATCAGCGGTTACAGCAAGGGCTGCACCTACGTTTCCACCACGATGGTGGCGGCAACGTGGAACACCGAATTGGCTGGCCAAGGAAGGCGACTCCCTCGGCAACGAAGCAATTTGGCTGGACGTACAGGGCCTCTACGGCGTGGGCACGAACATCCACCGCACGCCGTTCTCCGGCCGCAACTTCGAGTACTTTGCGGAAGATCCGGTACTGGCGGGCAAGATGGTTGCAAGCCTGACGGCGGCGGCGCAGAAGCGCGGCCTGATTATGTACGACAAGCACTTCTTCCTGAACGACACCGAGCAGGATCACGACCAGACGGGTCTGCTGACCTACGCGACGGAGCAGACCATGCGCGAAGTGTACATGAAGGTCGAGCAGATTGTGGTGGAAGAGGCGGACGCAATGGCGCTCATGACCGCCTTCAACCGCATCGGCAATGTGTGGGTCGGCGAGGACTACCGCACGCTGACGAACATCCTGCGCGGTGAATGGGGCTTCAAGGGCATGACCATCACCGACGGCCAGAACGGCTACATGAAGAATGCACGCATGATTCGCGGCGGCGGCGATATGGCACTGGCGATGTTGGGCAAGATTGACATGGATGTGAGCAGCGACTGGGCGAAGAACGATCCCACCAACATCTACTGCTTACGCGAAGCAGCGAAGAATATCCTCTACGTTGTGGCGCAGAGCAACGTGATGAACCATGTGACCACTTACGCGGACGACACGGCGGCTCGCAACGATCTCGGCTGCTACATGCCCGGCGACAATGTGGACGCGGACAAACTGACGGCTGCATCTGACCTGTTTGACGGCGTTGTCTACGAGCTGTGCGACGGCAAGCTGCCGGAAGGCCTGACGCTGAATGCGGATGGCACGGTGACGGGCACGATTGCCGCGGATACGGCGGACGGCGTGTACAGCTTCAAGGTGGCTGTGAAGGACGGCGATGAGTTCATCGGCTGGCAGGTCGCTTGGTTCCAGGTTACCGTCGGCAAACTGAAGCAGATTGACAACTATGTGGGCGTGGCGCAGCGCGGCGCTTCCTTCCAGATGTATGTCTAGTCCGGCAAGGCAAGCCAATCACCTACAGTCTTGCTTCCGGTTCAACCATGCCCGCAGGATTGACCCTTGCGTCCGACGGCACGGTGTCTGGTGTTCCGGAGCAGTATTTTGCCCGCACCTACTTCTACGTCAATGCGGAAGCAGAAGGCTACACCGCTACCAAGGCGACGGTCTACCTGACCATCTACGACAAGCCCTGCGCGGTGCAGAACGGCGTGATGGAAGCGGAATTAACCAATCTCGACGGGCTGCAGGGTTCGGGCTGGTCGGGCGGCGCATCCGGCGCGAACATGATTCAGATGTTCCCCGATGCTTCCAATATGCGCGCGGTGGGTTACACCTATATGGACGGGCTGACGTTCACTTTCCGATTTGACAGCGACAAGCAGGTGTCAGATGTTTCGCTGTATGTCTCCCTGTCCAGCGAAATCGGCGCAGTGACCTTCAATCCGTCCAACCTTGGAATTTTGCTCAACGGTACAGAAATCAACTATGCGGATATGACCGTGACCGGCACAACGAACGTTGTCAGTGCGTTCAAGGAGTATGCGGTGTCGAGCGGACTCACGCTCAACGAGGGCGAGAATGTGGTGCAGCTTGTCATTCGCGATAACCTGCTCATCGGCGGCGAACGCATCGGCGGCCCGATTATCGACTGCATCCGCGTGCAGACATTGGCAAACTTGACGTGGCAGCCCTATTCCTACAACATCCCATAAGGCTCAATGCGCCGGGGTGGGGGAAACCTCATCCCGGCTGAGCGGATACCGAGAAAGGGATGGAAAACCTGTCTATGAAGAAACGCATCAAGCATATTTGGAAGTACAACCGCGTCTGGCTGATTGTGTCGCTGGTGATTGTGCTGGTTGTCACCTCCGCATCGGTCGTTGTGACGCAAAATGTATTCCTCTCCAACACGGTTTCCACCATATTGGGGCGCGAACGCAGCGTGCTCGTCTCCGGCGACCCTTCCGCCTATCAGTATTACACCAAGAGCACTTCTGATTTCCAGCAGTTCATACCCACGGTGTCATCCTTCGATGTGGATGCCAATGGCAATGCGCTCTCCGCCCAGCAGCAGAAGCAGCTTGCGCTCCAGCAGGCGATGCGGCTCAACGAGGAGATTGCCTCCGAAGGCTTCGTGCTGCTGAAGAACACGGATAACGCCCTGCCGCTGACGGGGCAGAACGTGAAAATCAGCGTGTTCGGCAAAAACTCCGTCAATCTGGTGTACGGCGGATCCGGTTCGGGCGGCGGCAACGCGGCGAATAATATGAGCCTGTATACCGCCTTGCGCAATGCGGGCTTTGACGTAAATCCTACGCTGGAAAGCTTCTACAACAGCAGCGAATCTGGCGAGGGGCGCGACTCCAACCCCGCTATCGGCGCGAGCACGACGGGTCTTGCTATCGGTGAAACCCCGCAGGCCAAATACACCGCGCAGTCAAAAACAGCTACGATGCGTACCATGACGTGGCACTGATTGTCCTCTCCCGCATCGGCGGCGAAGGCTTTGACCTGCCCCGTACGATGGTAACTTCCTACGGCGGCGCGAACGTTGCGGGCGCGAAGGACGGGCAGCATTATCTTGAACTTGACCAGAACGAAGAGAACCTGATTCACGAGGTTGTCAGCAGCGGCAAGTTCGGCAAGGTGGTTGTCGTCATCAACTGTGTGACTTCGATGGAGCTGGGCTTCATTGAAGAGATGGATGGCATTGACGCGGCTATTTGGATTGGCAGCCCCGGCAGCTCCGGTATTAATGCGCTGGGCAAGATTCTGAACGGCAGCGTCAATCCTTCCGGCCGTCTGGTGGATACCTTCGCGACGGATTTCACTGCGGCTCCCTCCTACAAGAATTTCGGCGACAACCTGTCGGACGGCGGCAACCAGTATATGCTGGGCGGCTCCGGCTCCGGCTACTACTATGTGGAGTACGAGGAAGGTATCTACGTCGGCTACCGCTACTACGAAACGAAAGCGTACGACGAGGCGGCCTTCGGCAACGACGACTGGTACAAGGAAAATGTGGGTTACCCGTTTGACTATGGCCTGAGCTATACGACCTTCGAATGGAAAATTGCTGATTCCACGGACAATTCTGTTGACCTGACCGCGGACGGCGAAATTCAGGTGCAGGTCAAAGTCACCAACGCTGGCAGCGTGGCGGGCAAAGACGTGGTGCAGCTGTACTACACCGCGCCGTACAAGGCCGGGCAGATTGAGAAGTCCTATGTTGCACTGGGTGCGTACGAGAAGACGGCGCTGCTCCAGCCGGGCGAATCCGATATTGTTACGCTGTCGCTGCCGGTGGAGAGCATGGCATCCTACGACTACGACGATGCGAACCACAACGGCCATAAGGGCTATGAGGTGGAGGGCGGCAACTACGCCATCCGCATCGGCAGAAATGCGCACTAGTGTTGGAATGACAACCCGCTGCGCATCACCTACCATGTACTCGCAGATGGCTTCTTCTACGATGCGGGTGTGACGGAAGGCAGCACCGTGGAGAATCGCTTCGATTATATGAGCGAGCATTTTGTGGACGAAGAAACAGGCGTTTCCACGCTGATGACGCGCGAGGACTTCCGCGGCAAGACCATTGCTGCACCGACCGCCGAGGAGCGCGAGGTGGATGCCGACTTCATCCAAAGCATGACTTTCACCTATGATGATGAAAACGAACCGTACTACACTGAGCAGACATATCAGCAGGGCGTGACGGCGGACAAGTACATCCAACTGTACGAACTGCTGCAAAAGAATGAGGACGGCAAGTGGGCAGTGGATTACGACGACCCGCGCTGGAAAACCATTTTGGACTACCTGACGGTGGACGAAATGGCGAACATGATTGGCACGGGCAACTTCAACACCGCGAAAATTGACCGCATCGGCAAGCCTGCCACCATCGACCCCGACGGCCCGGCTGGCTTCACCAACTTCATGGGCGACCCGTCCGTGCATGAACCTGCTTCTATGTGTCCGAGTGCGTCGTTGGGGCAACGTGGAACAAGCAGCTGGCGCACGATATGGGCGTGATGATGGGCATCGAGGGTTTGGCCGGCTACACCAACGGCGATGGCCGCACCTACTCCGGCTGATACGCGCCGGCAGTCAATATCCATCGCAGTCCCTTCTCCGGGCGCAACTGGGAATATTACTCCGAAGATCCGCTCTTGACAGGTCTGATGGGCGCGAGCGTGGTGCAGGGGGCAAACTCCAAGGGCGTGTACACCTATGTGAAGCACTTAGTGCTCAATGACCAAGAGACGAACCGCGACGCAAACGGGCTGGTGACGTGGGCAGATGAGCAGACAATGCGCGAAATCTATCTGAAGCCGTTTGAAATCATCGTCAAGCAGGCGGATATGAAGGGCATCATGTCCTCCTTCAACCGCATCGGCAATGTGTGGACGGGCGGCAGCTACACCCTGCTGACCGACGTGCTGCGCAAGGAATGGGGCTTTGTGGGCATGGTTATCACCGATTACAGCGTGCAGAATGCCTATATGCCCCCGAATCAGATGATTCGCGCGGGTGGCGACCTTTACCTGACGCAGGGTTATCTGCCTTCCACCACGGGCAGCACAGTCAATAGCACCCATCTGGCGGCAATGCGGCAGGCTGTGAAGAACATCCTGTACGTTGTTACTAACTCCAACGCCATGAATGGCAAGGGTGAAGGAATTGTGTACCGCTATGCTATGCCCTACTGGCAGATTGGGCTGATTGCGCTCAATGTCGTCATGTGGCTGCTCGTTGTGCTGATTGGCGTGATACGCATCCGCAAAACGAAGAAAAAGCACCCGATTCAGTAATACCACCCTGTATAAAGCGCCCTCGCCGGATTTGCCATCCGGTGAGGGCGCTGATATTGTACGCCCGCCATGGGCAATAGCTTGGTGGTGAAAGTCCACTACACGCTTGGTAGT